>Ga0099824_1004833_pt1 | contig 19259 bp, 14 predicted proteins | sample SiratrowhiteBW_FD_76837 | JGI IMG/M metagenome (GOLD analysis project Ga0099824, IMG submission 76837) | Root nodule microbial communities of legume samples collected from California, USA - Siratro white BW | ecosystem: Host-associated > Plants > Roots > Nodule | place: USA: California... | reverse complement strand
ATATATATATATATATATATATATATATATATATATATATATATATATATATATTTGCTTCAATTAAAGAATAAAAGATAGAAAATAAATTCTATACAAATTCTTGAAGAGTTGATATGCATATTTTAGTTTGTAAATTGATAGGTGAGATATTATAGTTGGCTTTCATGAAACCTCGTACAACTCAAATTTATAAGTTGTGTTCAAATTACATGTCAATTCACTTAATTATTGAAATTTTAATATCTTAAAGTGATTAAATCTAAGTAAATATAATTCCTTCACAAATAATCAATTTTATAGTTTAAGAGTTTAATGATGTCTAGTTAAAATTAAACTATCCCTAACATTAATTGTATTTAAGCATTTTTTAATATCAATTAAATCTTATTTAAAAGTATTTCCTTCCTTTCCATGGCAACCATCCTTTATGTCATTATGTATGTGACTCTTTCTAACCAACACTTTGTCTCTATTACAACACCCCCTCCCTGGACATTCAGGAGTGGATTTGTATATTATATTTTAAATTTGAATCATTTTATTTTATTTTTTTTTATAAATTTGAGAAATTTAATTATTGCTATCATTGTTGTTTACTTACCTACCAAAATTTTTTAATATGATTATTTGTTTGGTGAAAATTTTCAAGAAAATAATTTTTACAAAAAATACCTCATTTTTCATCAATTATACCCTAGAAGTAATGTTGAAACCCATATTCGAAATTTACTGGTAAAAAAACTCAAAAAACAATGTAAAAAGATTAAATTATATATTAAATAAATTATACTTAAAAATAATTACTGTTGTTAAAAAGTAAGTTTAAGTATAATTTATTTTTCTAAATTTTTCTTATTAGACAAATAATACACTTTGTTTAAACAAGACTGAAACATCTCCACAGCAACTTATTCTATTAATTTAAAGGTATAAATCATTATCTAAAATGTAATTTATGAATTGATTTTCAAGACATATCCAAGAATTTTAAATATAAGTTCAACAGTTAATAAAATGATTGTCATATTACATAACACATATATAATTTATTTGTAACTGTAACATTTTTTTTTCGAAAAGATCTTTAATTAATTAATACATGAAGAGGACAATGGTAGAATTATAATTTCTAATATTTTGAGAAATTAATAACATTTAATATCTATGGATTAGAATAATTAAAGATATTTTTCTTTTAAAAACTAAAACAAAAATCTATTTTTTTATAGCAAGACATTTTTTTAAGAACATTTAGTACTGTAAATGAAAGAAGTATCACTTGTCATATTTGTTATTTCTCTCTGTCTTCTTTTCCTCAATGTAAACACTAGTGATGACCAACCATTTTCCATTTAGAAAAACATATTGTACTCGAATCCAAGCATACCTACACTTTCTCCATTCAATCTCAGCTTTTGTACTATCATGGAATGGTGAGTTAAACTCAGCACTTGATATTTAATAAACTCTGGTTCTGTGTTGGCAATAAAGTAAAAGAAAATAATAATAAATTCTATAGTGATAAAATATTTGATATCTCATGTGTATCAGGTATACACTTATGGATAGTACAGCAGAGCAGCTTCACCCTATTTATCTGTGTTGACATATAACAGAAGAGAATAACTAAGGTAGCTTTTGTTTTGGAAGACAACAACATAAGGAGGCAGTATGAGGACCCACCAGACTCATCCAACACAACCCTACCCTTCTCACTGAAACCCATCTGAAAAAGCCTGTAGAACACTTTACTTAGGAATGACTTCAATCTAGGGATTCGTTCCTACAAAGATTTTCCTTTTCCTTTTCCCATTTTTCTTTTAAATCACACCCACATATATATACATTTTAAAATTTAAATTTGGATTGCAAATTAATAAAATAATTTATATTCATTTGGCATTTTGGGTCATGGTGGACAAACTTTTCTGAAATAACTTTTAGAGAAGAAAGTTAAGATAAGAAAATAGTTTTCACTTACAGAAAAAAGTTATTTGTTTTTCTCTTTTATAAATGTTTTAAAAATAATTGCTTTCCACAATTCGACGGAGCCTACAATAACAAATCATTATTGTTAATTTGGTATTGGAGCGCGGGCGCATATATATATATATTTGGCTTTTTCATACATGCAAAGAAATAATTAATTATTATTTTTTACATTCTTAACATTTTTTATGAATAAAAACATAAAAGGACAAATTAAAAAATGAATTTCTGTAAAATTAGGAGTTTTGTTAAGAAATAGGTCTACTGTATATTATTGTGAAAAACCACGTTGTTAGCAAATGCAAGAACAACTCTTGCGGCGGCTTGTACACAGTTAGTTTCATATATGAGGCAAAGGACGATCTTACTTTATTATGTTGTTGCTGCTGGTCCATGTTACGTGTACTTTGAGGTTAATTTCTTTTTTATTAAAAGTGAATTATTCTAAGAATTTAACCTATATACATTACTGTTAAGTATCACAACAATGCATCAATAACGATGAAATAAAAACCTTTCACGGTCATTAAAACTAAATTCATTAATATTTATAGAAGATTAAAATATATATATATATATTGTATAAACTTATTTGTGTTCAATTTAAGATGAAATTTCAATATGATTGATTTTAGTGATTGTGGGATTTTTTTAATAATTAGAAAGAAATAATTGAGGAAATTTCCTTGATATTTTTTTCATTTAAATGAAGACTGTTTGGGCTGTATACCTGTATTAATATATCTTTCTGCATTGACCCACTTCTCTTCATAGGTAGAAAGAGAGAGAGAGAGGGGGAAGCTCTGGAGCAGCAGGCATATCAATGATGATCATAGCATGGAGGTCATCATCACCCCTATCTGATCTTCTATTTCTGAGGAAGTATATCTCATCTTTCTTCCTAGGTTGGTTTTCATGGTACCCTCATGTTGCCTTGTTAAAGCACAACACTGAGGAAAAACACCTTCCACTTCCCCTCTAATTTACCCTCTTCATCAATTTCCATCCACAGCTTCACCATCAACATCACCACCACCTTCAACACCACTCTCATCCAATAACCACCTACCCTAATCCTCCTATTCCACTTATCTTCCATTACGGTAAGATCTTACACTTTTTCAATTATTTCACTTTCAAAGAACCAAAATATATATACTCATCAGTCATCAGCCATACACATATATATATACACAAACGCATAAAATTTTATTTTCTTGCTTTCTTTAGTTTCTAACTATTGGACGAGTTCTATTTCTTTGCTTTATTGTAGGATAATCAACCTTGATGAAAAGGCATCCCTTTTAAACGAAAAGTGTTGCTGGGGACATAGATTAACAAGAAGTGAAAACAATATTTGTTTTTAATTTCATGGCTCGGCAATTGTGTGAAGACAAATCCAAGGACATGGCTTCATCAACTGGGTTGTTCTACTCAGATGTGTCATCGAACAGCCCAACTCTCCAACCCCATCTGATGAACCACATCCAAGGCTTTGTGACCGACCCAGAGATGTTCAACCTCACCACTGGCATGGAGATGATAGGGTTTTCCAAGAATCTCCATCCACACAGTGAAAGCAACGGGGTCATGTGGAAAAGTTTCTTCGGCAAATCAAGTCAACACGCGGGTCCTTCCAAAACTATGAACGAGTCTTCTTGCAATTTTTATAACCAGCATGAGTATAGTAACAAGCAAGACTTCACATCAGGGATTTCTGAAACAAGTAGCGAAAATTTAATAGTCGGTGGTGCCCATGATTCTGCCCCGTGGCAAGAGAACAGGTTAATGCTTGATGATTCTTCCTTAAGGTGTGTGTTCCCTTGTGAAGGTAACGAAAGGCCTAGTCAAGGCCTTTCACTCTCTCTCAGTTCAACCAACCCTTCGAGTATTGGGTTGCAATCTTTTGAGCTAAGACAAACAAACCATCATCAGCATCTTTCTGATTTTGTTTCAAGAGAGGGGTATTTTGGAAAATCAGTCAATGCTCAACAACAACAACAAATGTTGCAAGACGGGTATATGAGTCCTAACAAAGCAGCAAATATTTATCAGGGGCATTTTCTAATCAAGAACTCCAAGTTCTTGGTGCCTGCACAGCTCCTTCTGAACGAGTTTTGTAGTCTCGGAACAAAGGAAAATGATGTGCAAAAGCAGAAGCACTCTCAAAAGAGCAAGTGGGAAGAGGGTACCAACGGTGGTGGTTCCTCAAAGAACCATTCTCTTAGCTCTCTAGAGTTCGTGGAACTGCAGAAGAGAAAGACAAGGCTGCTCTCGATGCTGGAAGAGGTACATGTGTTTCAAATATTCTTATTTTTGTTTGGCTTCATTTAAGAGATGAGTTTGTACTTGCCAAGGAAATATCTTTTGTGTAATTGTTCCACATAACATGGAAAAAGTGAGTAAAAACCATGCATTTACTTCAATCGAATTACCCGTCACAATCCATGTTCTTAACTTTTCGTTGGTGGTTGATGGGATTGGGGTCTTTCCGCTTTGATTCTCGAACTAATTAAGCAGCTGGTGCGGGCCTTTTCGTCAATGCAAAGGCGTGACAATTGACCCTTTTTATTTATCCTCACAACAAAACCCCCTAATGTTTTTGCCTTTTACCTTTTCTTAGCAACTTCGCTTTCATTTTGTTTCTGTTACTTTAATGAAAATCTTGCAAAGATTCATTCAATTCCAAGGTGGCTGTAACTTTCAAAGTGAAATTTATATATTACTTTTCTTTCACTTGCTCACGCTTTTTGTTGTCAAGGTTGATAGAAGATACAAACATTACTGTAACCAAATGAAGGCTGTGGTCTCCTCCTTTGAAGCAGTGGCGGGTAACGGGGCAGCCACAGTTTACTCGGCTTTGGCTTTGAGAGCCATGTCTAGACATTTTAGGTGTCTCAAAGATGGTATCATGGAACAAATTCAAGCTACTAGAAAAGCTATGGGAGAGAAAGATCCCGTTGCACCAGGCACAACAAGGGGTGAAACACCAAGGCTTAAAATCATTGACCAATCACTCAGACAGCAAAGGGCCTTTCAACAAATTAGCATGATGGAAACCCATCCCTGGAGACCCCAACGTGGCCTTCCCGAACGATCCGTTTCAGTTCTTCGGGCTTGGCTTTTCGAGCACTTTCTTCATCCGTAATTCCTCCCTACTCTACTATTATTCTCTTCTTATTTTATGCAGTTCATTGCTATGCACATATGATGAAACTGAGTATAAAAAGTAAGCTACAGAATAGATTTTGCGAAGGAATCAATGTTCTCTCCAAATCAATAGACGAGAACAGTTGATGGTAGGCTGGTAGCACAGTAGCGTAAGTTTCTTATGTGTATAGAATCTGAATGAATGATTCGTGCCCGAGAAGAAACCATGTGAATTGAAATTAAATTTGGTAGCTTCTGTGCATCACCATTGAGATTCCATGTTTCGGTATTTTGTCACTTTATTTTGAATGATTTTATTTTTGTTTTGTACATTAAATTATAATCACAATGTTTCGAATTGCCTCTTTCTCTCAACTACTACGTAGGGCCCCGTTTCCCCCACTACAATTATCTCTAATCATTAATAAATTAGTAACTCCTACGTGCCATCGAAGGTCACATGTAGTCTTAATTAATGATTTGGGTGAAAAACCTTTGCAGGTACCCAAGTGATGTCGATAAACACATCCTAGCCCGCCAAACTGGTCTCTCCAGAAGCCAGGCACGTGTACATATATCTTCGTTTAATTTTGCATTTGAATATTAACGCTAATTAACGTAACTAAATTAATCGTTGTTGTTACATGCACGCAAGTTGAAAGTTGAAAATTGAATAGATTGATTAATTAATATGGTTTGGTGACACCGAAAAGTGTGGAATTTGGGAGCAGGTTTCGAATTGGTTTATTAACGCCAGGGTGAGGCTGTGGAAGCCGATGGTGGAGGAGATGTACTTGGAAGAAGAGAAGGAACAGCAGCAAAACGACGTAGCATCGTCGGAGGGAGGAGGCACCAATCCCGAGGGGGATCAAAACGCGGCACGCGAGGATCAGAAGCCGACGCAGGCTCGGCTCCTCCGAATTGACTCGGAGAGCGTGTCGTCCATGGTGAGCAACACGGAGCACAAAAACGACACGAAGAGCGGCAAAAGCGTCCAAAACGACAACCAGATGAATGAGAACAGCCATGCCGCGGAGGCGTTCGGGTCGGTGGAGCTTGACTTTTCGTCATACGCGCAGCAGTCCTCCGGCGTGGTTGGTTACGATGGTGACAACGCGAATGAGAGGTTCCAGGGTGGCGGTGGGGGCGTGTCGTTGACGCTAGGGTTACAGCAGCAGGGTGAAAGCGGGGTGAGTTTAGCGTTCCCGCCAGCGACTCAAAGCTCCATGTTCTACCCACGGGACCAGATAGAAGAGTGTCAAACAGTTCAGTACTCTCTTTTGGATGGCGATGGACAAAACATGCCGTATAGGAATCTCATGGGGACACAATTGCTCCATGATTTGGTATGATAATGATATCATTAATCAAATTATATACTCTCTATTGAATCATGGAGGACGTGGATTTAGATATATATGTCACGTAGATGGTAGTAGTATTTGTGAAATTAGTTTAAAGTAGAAGGATTAGTGTTCAGCTTTAGTTAATTAGCTTTCTTATATATATAGTACATAGTTAATTATATATATTAATGCTTCCATAATATAGAATTTCAGCTACACTACACTTGTAGTTAGATAATGTAAACTTTCAACAGGTATTGATCATGCGCATGCCTCCTCTATTTTGGAATTTGAATCTTCAACTGGTCGATTCAACATTATATATATGTTTTTTTTTCTAAATGTAGTTTTTGTGTTACTGGAAAGTAAGCTTCTCTTTATGAAGCTGCATGATCTGTTTTTGTTGATGGGGTTCCCATTCGCTGCTGAAGCCAACCGTTGAAGTAGAAATTAAATTCTTTTTGGGATTGGAGATATTTGTAGTTTATTGAAGAAAAGAAAGGAATATTGTAAAAGGACAATAAATCATTTTCGCTTTAGAGTTTTGGTTGGATGCTAAGAAGAAGACGTGGAAAAATATCAAAGATAATTTGGAGGGGTTGTGTTGTGGTCCCTTGTTGGCTTCATGGAAGACGTACAAGTTCTGGTGCCAATGAGAATTGGTTGCTTTATGATATATCTGTTTTATGATTGGTTGAACGGTGCCCCTTCTTTTTCGCCATTAAAATGATATCTTTACAACAGTGTAGGAGGCACTAGCTAGGGTTTTTTAAGATGAGATGCATCATGCATGCTCTTTAATCACTGCAACTTGTGTTAAAGGTTCATCATCCAACTCAATGCCACGAACCAGACATCGATACGTATCTCTACAGGAGAAATACTATCCCTTTCTACACTCCTGTTTATTTAATTTCCTTCCTTATGCATCTTATTATGCCGTGATAAATCAGATCTGTTTTAATTAATAATCGTGGAAGATGCCAAAGTTATAACTTCCAACTTCTATCCGGATGTGATTTTCATGTCAGATGGCTCTGTAACAGGGTTACTTAGTTTTTGTTTCAATAAACTTTTTGAGAAATACTTATAGAAACTGTAAAATAAATTAACTTCAAGCTTTATAAAAGTTCTTTTACAATATACTAAAATTAATTGATTCACTTCAAGCTTTATAAAAGTTCTTTCGTTTAGTTTTGTTAAAAGCCACCTTTTTTCTCTTGCTTTTATATATATGTAGACTCAACATGTGTATAAGACTTAATTCTCTAATTTATTATTCGTAAAAAATATTTAAATTAATTAATAGTAACAAATTCGTTCTGAATTTATTTTTCAAAACGACCATTATTTCTCTCTTGTCTAAGTACAATATCTTAATTAAGCGTGATTTACCAAATGCAACACATATAGAGTCTTAAAAAAATCACATTTGATTTGAACAAAGGAAGAATCATGATTCATGTATAATTTGAATTTAACTTAAAAAAGGATAAAATTATACTAATCGCTTACTATGTTTTTATAAGTATTTTCAATTTTTTAATATTTATAGTAACATCCTTATCGGAGTACACACTATATTGTTTTCTTAAATAATTGACAGAGTTAGTGTAAAAAATGTTGTTGTAATATTTTTCTTACAATTAAGGAAAATAAGTATACGAATCGAAAACAGAATATGTTTGTATAATTTCATCAAAGAAGTGAATAATTTAACTTTTTCTAAGAAATATTACATGTTTTGTTTTATTTTCTTTTTTTATAAAGTGTTTATTGAAAAGTCAATGTAAACAATACCATCCGATACTGTATGTGAGTGACTGTTTCGCTGAAAGTTTGAATAACATTTATTACTCAGTTGAAATTTAATCTCTTCTACAAGCCCTCGTTAGTCATCAAATTATTTTGAACACTAATGAATGCACCATTAATTAATAAGTTTTTTAATACATTATTGTATTATATAACAAATAGCATGGCTAGTGGATATATACGACTTTTCTTGCTTTACTCTGTAATTGCATAACAAAATGCTGCTTTTCTCTTCAATTTTACTCTCCTTATGTGCTAGTCCATGTCTCGTGTTCATGCTGATTTTCAATAATATTTTTTTTTCTCCGTATAAGAAAAAATCAGTTTATTGCTTCAGATAATAAACACTATATCCGTAGATGGATTTACTTCAGAAGAAAATGAGAATGGTAACAATTTTTATTTTTTGGCAATAATGAATAAAATTAAATAGGAGTATTAAGATTATTCTAACCTATTTATAAATATAGTCAAAACATAAAAAAAAAACATTAACATACTCGATGTAAACCGTATACGTCTTATTCTAAACATAAAGTTCCGAAATCCAAATACAAAAGAATCATCATTCTTGGATAGTGTAAAAAATTTAACAATTACAAGGAAAAATAATGAACTGAAAATATATACACATGTATTGTGTATACACTAAAAGGATAAAAAAAAATACTATAGTATCTTAGTTCCTGTCATCACGATTTACCGATAAGGATTATTGTCAAACCAAATCCTGCATCAGAAAAATGTAGATAGTATACAAGTTCTATGAATGTCACAATAATATAGGGATACATATCAAAGGATTAATATACTAATCAGAATAAAACAATTCTTGACTATCAAACACCTTATTATTAAAAATAATATCATTTCTAAGTTTCCAAATATGTCAAACAATAATCATCCAAACAGTATTGCCCACTAAAAAACAATAATCATCCTAATCCTAAACCCTAAACACATCAAAATGTTAACAATAATGGAATCATAAAGACAATTAATTGAGACATGAGGCACAGGACAACATATTCCTTACCGTTTTGCATGAAACGTAACTTTCTCGAACTTCAATCTCATTCGTTCAAATCACAAATATTAACCTCTCTCTTGCATGGCTTCACCCAATAATGGAAGCACGTTTCTCGAGCCCTGACACTCATAATTTCGTTATACAACAGAGGGCCACCTTTCTATCTCCTTCTCTCTTATATTGTTCGTCAAAGTTAGGAAATAGTTTCCACATTTCATTGGATTAAGACTCAGTTAATTGGTCGCATAGTTTGTTCGGATTGTTTTTTATAATAACTGTTACTGTGAGAAATGTTGTTCGAATTATTTTCGGATGCAATTATATAGAATTAAAAAGGCAATCAAAATCTGCAGTAGTTGAGATTTGCCAAGAGATTCTTTTGATTTTAGAGGAGAAATTTGGTGGTTGGATGATAATAGCATTTAATTGGTGAGTCACGAGCAATTGTAGACGAATTTGTTCTACAATTTAGATAATAATCTTAGGTTTTTCAATAAGATGTGGCTACATATATAAGAGTTACATTTAATTATGGATAAAATTGTCTCTTCTTCCTCCTCCATCATAATATACTACTGAGAAGATCTAAAATAGTTTCTTCTTGTCGGGGTCAACCTCATATTCGTCAAAATCTTCCCTTATCATGTCAACTACTCTTTCAGGCATATTTCTGAATTTCTGAATTCTAAAATATTAAAAATGCTTATACATTAAATTATTCTTGGATAAAATAGCCATTTTCATATATTTCTGTTTCTGCTTCATGTATGATAATTAGTTTCATTGAAAGATTGAGAAAGAAAAATAAGTTTTGGATTAAGATGATAGGAATTAAACATTGATTGACTCGTGTCTATTTAGAATAAGTTAGTTAGCAGTTAATTAAGTTCGTTGCAAAGATTCTGTTCTTACCCGAAAATTATTGTCAGTAGGAATTGAATGTCCACCATGCACACTAATGAGTGCCATTCAGAAAAATAATTTCCATTGAAGTTTACTTGGGTAAATTTTTTTCAAAAGGGTTTTAGTGGGGGAAAATTTTCGAAACCTTTTATGTTGAGAGCCGCATTTAAATTCATATTTTTTTTTCTTTTCTTTTTTCTAAAAATTTTCACATAATCAAATCTTTGTGTGCATCTAATATTTTTATATCGCTTACAAATAAAAATTAAGATTAATTTAAATATATATGTTTTTTAATTTTTTTAGATGTCTTTTAAATATAAATACAGATATGTTGTTTAATGTAAGAAGATATTAATTTTTTTTCGGCGTTAGAAGATATTAAGTAACAAATTAAATCTTGATATTACACCAAATTCTTGTTTATTCCAGCATTTCATCGTTGTTCTAGCGGTGGGAATATAAGTACTAATGAAGGATGACAAGAGATTGAGTTTATTGATGAAGCTATTCATCTCGCCACTCAAATCAGGTTTATTCATTTATGGGTTTATCGTAGGATCTTAAAACTTATTTCCCAATAATTATGCGAAATTCAGAAGGCACACCATGAAAATGTGTGTATAATTGAAATTAAATATCTATCTCTAAGATGGCGTCATCCAATTCACACTTATTCAATTTTATAGGACCAACTAGCTCCTATATTATACTCACCTTGATAATGCTCAACTATGGTTAGGTATTAAGGTACCCAAAATACTTAAAATGTAAAAAATTACGGTTCATGCATGATTATGTGTGCGTCATCTTTATCTCTTCTTCTCTTTTCAAAATGCTTTGATGCTTTGTGTCAACGATGTGCTAAAACAAACATTTATCCTACACAATATTTGTACTAAAATATTTATCATTATATTAAAATAGTAGGTTAATTTTTTGTGATATATAAATTTATAGATGGTAAAAGGTACCAACCCTTTGTGAATTTTCATTTCTTCAATACTCTTATCTTAAAACCTCAATTCTTTCTCTCATTCATAATGAAGACACCTATATGATTGGCTTATATTATCCACACCGACACACCCTGCAAACTAGTAGGTAATGATATGTGTATATGTAGGTTTGTTTGGCAATGATTTATGCGTAAAAGATTTTTCTTTAAAAAATTACCTTTAATACTGCCTATTTTATTTATTTTCAAATATTACATTTAATTTTTAAAATGATTTGAATTTTTTAGAGTTCAATACAGTTAATTTGATATAGGGTTTATAAGACAACGTCCTGGATGGATAGGAGAGAATATCCAACATGATCATGAATACATGAGAAAGTGGAATCAATAATGAATACTTCTATTATTTAATTTAAATTTTATAATATCAATAACTTATTCAATATTAAAGTAATCATAGTGCTAATATATGTTAATATATTGTTAAATAAATATATACTGGTCAATATATTACATTACTTATATTTAAATAATACTATATATTAGACTAATATATTATTTTAGAATTACATATATCTGTTAAATTTTTTATTAATTATAATAAAATTGCATATCAATAAATAATATAATAAATAAGTATCATTTTATTTGATTAGAATAGTAATTAAATAAAACTATTTAGAATATATTAATTAATAAAAAACATGTATCAGAAAAAAAATAATTAAATGTATAACTTAAAGATGATTTTACTTAATAAAATTGAAGATTGTATTTTTTTTGAAATGTAATACATAGAAAAAAAAAACATATCTAGTTAATAAATTTTATATTAAATTTATTAACAATGGATTAATAAAATTTATTGTAAGAATGTCTTAATTTTATATTAAATTGTATAGTTAATAAATTAATAGATTATACTATATTGTTAAATGAAAGAATTGGAGGGAGGGTCTCAATTTCTACCAGTGTGCTCCCTACCACACATTCAAAAACTAAATAAAAAAAAAAAATCATATATCCTCTCACAATTTTCTTAAACTAAATAAAACAAAAGTGAATTATTCATTGAGATCCAGAAAGGAGTGGTGCCAAACAAGAGGAGAAAAGTGGTCCATAAACATTAATATAGGAAGTATCCCCACTAGAAACAGGGGAGAGTAATAACATTCTCATTAATTAATGATTAGTGAGCTTATATTGAGTATGAAAATATTGGCTCATATTCTTTAGATATATTTGTACTCTCATTTCTATCTACCATTTTTGCTCTCCTTTATACTAAAATATTATACTAAATCATCTAAACATAACTGCACATAGAAAAAAAAAATAAACCTAATAATTAATTACAATTTAGAAATGTATACCCATCTTTGGAACTTAAATCTAATCTACAATCTACATTAGAAGCTGTAAAAATAATTCATGATAATAAATATAGTAAATGAAACATCTTTCCAAAATTGCGGTAATAAATTTCCACTTATAAAAAGGGTTGGAAAATTTTAAATTACCAAACTTTGCAATAATTATATTAAAAAATCAAAATATTTCAGTTGTATAAAATCATTAACAATTCAACTTTATTCTATTACAAATTTAATAAAAGTTAAAGAGTCATATATTCTTACATAATAAAAAACAAGTATCATAAAAAAAAATTAAATGTATAACTTAAAGATGATTTTATTGAATAAAATTGAAGATTGTATTTTTTTGAAATGTAATACATAGAAAAAAAAAACATATCTAGTCAAATTTGTGATGATAAGAAAAATAAGAAAGTATGAGTAAACTTAGTTTTATTGAATAAGTCGAAATGATAATTGAGATAATAAACAATTTTGTAATGAAGCAAAAGTTATTTAAATGAAATGAAATTGTGATCAAAGAGAATAGATAACATAAGTTAAGTACAATACCATTTGACACTTCAAATTGTGTCCGATATTCTCGTATGAACGATAAATAAAATTATTTAAAAAGGGTAGAAAAAATTAATTGTGTGTCTAAGAAACTATTTGATTAAATAGAATTGGAGTTCGTATTTAAAATGCAATAGACTATTTTGAGTACAATTGTATAAAAAAAATATATAATTAAAGTTGTAATAAGAAAAAAATACCTTGAAGATATTTAAGAGAAAAATTGAAAAAAAAAATAGTGTAGTAAAAGAAAAAAATAAAGAATGTTTTCCTAATTAAAAAAAAGTTAAGAATTAAAGGAGACAACGAAGATAATTTGTTTAGGTTACTTATAAGTGTTTTGACAATTTAAAAAGGAGATAAGTATAAGAATTGTGATAAATATAGACAAAAACAAAGACGTGAATTCATCCAATTTTGAAAGTTAGACATTATTCATATTCATGCATAATGAAGGCAGATTTCTCTTCAAACGTTAAACAGATTCATAGAAAAATTTTATATGTAATTCTTAATGTTAAGTACTTCCAACTTTTGATGATAAGAATAATGATTTAGTTTATTTTAAACTTATGATAACTGTTTATATAATTACTTATTTAAAAGTAAATAGGATTTAATGATTAAAATGAATGAAGAAATACTAGTTTTAAAAATGAACAGATTAGACAAATATTCATTTTTTATTTTATAAAATAAATAACTTCAAACAAACTCACTAGCTCTATTTTTTAACTTAATTTTTTAACACACATTTATTGTTGTCAAATTTATTAAAAATAAAAAAAATAAGAAAAAAATCATTAGTGAGTCGACTAAAGTTTATGAATTTTTATAAATTTTAACAAATAGTAGGAAGTATGTTAAAAAATGTATGTAAAAGAATATATTGTGAATATTTCTGTTGAATGGCATCCCAAACCTGTATGTAATGGGCCTATGTATACACTGATGAACCTTCTACCTGTTTTGAACTGGGCTTATAATGATGTACAACAGCTACTTGTTTGAAGTAGGTTTCTTTTGTGGACCTTCCAGTGTGAGGGAAATGAAAGGGTTGGTTTGGGGCCATGGACATTTATTATAGGAGCAAGAGGGATGGTTAAAGATACAAAATGATTGAAGAAACAAATTAATTAAAGCATGAGTTAGCACTAATAATAGATTGTTGGTGAGGTAAGTTGAAAAACCAACTATCATTTTGTGGTTTTTAAGTGGGGTGTGGGGGATTCCATTATGAAAAGAAAAGCCACCAAAATCAGTTAACAACCAAGTTTAGATATCGATATAAAAAAAGAAAAAAAGAAGCGGATATGGAGTCAAAGGGGGAAAAGTTCCCTTTTTAAACTATTTTTTAAGTAAAGGTGATTTTGCTTTTGCATTTGAAAATAGTATTTGTTGTTTAAGAAAACAGAACCAAGCAGAGCTCAGAAATAATTCTAAGCACTTAAAAAAAGTGAATGATTGCAGTGAGAGACAGCTCAAAGGTCAGGGCAAGAAGTGGGTTCCACTGGAGGCAACTTTTAGTCCTTCAATCTCGAAGATTCTTTTGGCATTTATGTAGTCATAAATTTTGGTGGAGTTTAGGGTTTAAAGAAACTATAGTATATTTGATTGCACGTATTCCTCTTTTGTGGTTAAAAACTAGTACGGTCTAATAAAAATAAAAATAATTGAAATTAATTTAATACACGTCTTAACTATAGTCAATAGTTTTGAATTTGGAGTAAAAAGTCGATACACATTTTAATTAATTCAGTAATATAAAAATGATTCTATCAAAATTAATTATACTGTATAAACAGGCCCTCTATCTATGAAAGAGTCCTAGTCATTGATGATATATTGTTTTGATTCAGCATGTGACTCAACAGCTGTATTATAGAAGACAACACAACGTAGTATGCAAGGCAAGCAGATCTGTTAGCATCTTAATTTAGTAATCCATATTCTCTATAGAACTAATGCAGAATCAGATACTCGTATATGGAGATATACGAAAGAAAGAATTTCGAAAAGTCAATTATTTATATATGCACAAGATTTGGAACTTATTTTTATTTCTTTTTAATGAAAAAGATGCTAAAGGAGCAATGAAACTCCAAACTTAGAAGAGCCATTTCCTTTGCGAGAATAAAGTATCATAAAATGAGGAAATGGTAGAGTGGCACATTAAGCACGCATCTAATAATTCCTTTCAATGGTAAGTAAATTACAAGTTTTATTACACTTCTCCCTCTGTCATCCCCTCTACATTCTTTTGTTTAAAGGACAAATCTCTTTGTACATTGTCAATGATCTTCCCCCAACTGTCACCCCTTTTCAGTGAATCCCAGGGAAAAATTACAAAAATTTCTCAACATGAGAGTGAACTACCCAATAAATAAAGAAATAAGCTTTCCAATAAACCCCACGAGAATCCCTCCACCCTAATGTAATTTATCACTAAAATGAACCATCACCATTATGTCTCGCTTACCTCACCTTCTCTGCACATACCCACATCTATCACCATCTTCCCTTTCTCCTTCGACCTCTTCACTCTGCAACAGTTTCTCCTCGGAGACTGCCAAAATATATATGAAAACAAACCCAAATCAATTTCCCATGTCAGTGCCAAGAAATTTTGCTAAGTATTTGCAAGTTAATTAAAAAAATACTAAAAACAGGCTAGTGGAAAAGTAGTCAAGGAGTTAAGTACTAAGTAGTAAGCCACCCCTATAGATCCAAATCTAACATTACCAGTTAATTTTGTAGGAAAAAACTTTATAATCACCCTCACGTGCTGGTAGTAGTATAATATTTAACTTAAGGAGAGTCAGAGAAGAACATACTCTATTCCACAGATACGGATCTGGCTTCTTGTATACCTCCACTTTGTCAAGAGCAGCAGGATTAGCCATCTTCCACCTGCATTCCGGGTGAGGAACACGATGTCTCTCATACTCACTCACTGTTTGTTGCATTGTAGAATTGTATTTTGCGTTGGAAAAGTAAAATACAAAAGGCTTCTGGCATGGATTTCGGCTAACAGGACGGGTGTTGAATGCATATGCAGTGTAATCTGCTCTTCGATACCAATTCAAGAATGTTCTCGAAGGCATTTCCATCTCACGTGGTGAAAACACACCACGAAATATCTGAACAGCAAAACCCCACGAAACGGAAACAGTCCAGCCTTTTGCTTTGTCGTAGCAGATGGATTGCTGCATGAGCCCTGCCGAGTCAAGCTTCATTGGTATAGTGAGCCGTTGAAGGGCTTCCACTCGAGTCACGTTGGGGAAGATTGGCTCAACCACGTCAAGGTGGTGCAGTGACACCAATGGAGCCACGGGATGAGATGCAAGAAGGCCAAACAGGTTTCCATACACATCATACTGTTTCAATAAATCAGCGACAATCAGTATGGAAGTTATCAGAATGGTATTTATGCACCTGAAAGACTACACACCAATTCCTTGTCCATAACCATAACAGGAATCATGACTTTGCCATTTGTTCAACGAAATGAAAATCAAGAAATGCTAGAGTTCGTTGTGAATGATCAAAGTATTCATGTTTTGAAAATTACAAGTAAACTATATTTAATGTTCTCTTTTTGGAGCAATTAGAAAAATAGTTTAATACATAGTAATAATTTTTTTTTTCATTAACAAATGCCCTTAAGTAACACATTAACAAAACCCATTAAAATCACCTACGAAGAAAACTACGGAAAAATCAATGACAATTTAAAGCAGCTGTCTCTGCTCTTTAAAGTGCAGTATGAAGTTAGGAGAAAAAGCTTTTTACCACTTAGCCTAATTGTCTCCGCCACTTTGACAACAACTCGAAACTCTTAATTGTCTCCACAACTTTGACAACTCCAAACTTAGTTTGCTTTTGGTCAAAATCTATAGTGCCTAACTTTCTACGTCATAAAGAATATTGGAGCTCTCCCAATGGTAGATCTGCAGCTTAAAGTCAAATTTTAGAAGCCAAAAGAAACGGCACCCACCCCCTCTACGCCAGATGATCTAATCTAGCCACACTTTTTATTGTCATGTACTTACAGAAGTTAATAATTTCTACAATGATATTTTAGTCTTGTCAAATTTCCAAACCCTTAACCTTGTTCTGTTAATTTTCTTAATTCCGTCACCCTAAATGGCCCCAGTCGTAATTATGAAGCGCTCCTAATTCAGGCTTCCAAGGTTTCAAATTGGTTGTATACTAGTCACTACAAATAAAATCATTCAAAGAAACATGGTTTTGTTTAATACATTATACTATTATTTTATAAATACCTGAGTACAATAATATTAGACAAAAACTCATTAGCCGAATGAAAGAAGTTATTGGGAGATGTAAATAACCCGCAAGCCAATGCAGATAATTAAAATCCATTAGACAGAAATTGAACACAGGAGTCAAATTCCAGCAAGAAAGCACAAATATATAAAAAAAAAAAAAATAATGCGATTCCACACCGACAAGCAAAGACAGCAGTTCAATCCCTACTCGGATCCAGAATACCCGCAAGTAAAACTATAACCTTCCCCAGTCACCAATTCTGGTGACGCCCAAAGTTTCGATTTAATCCGTAATTAATATTAACTTGGATTGCCTAATTACAGATTAAGGGAAATTAAGCATAAAAAGCACAAATAAGAAACGAGTCCCCACTCCCACCAAACCCAAACAATGCCGACAAAAATTGATAAGACAGTGACAGTAATAAAAATAAATAATTAATAAAAAACATTGATTGCAAATAATAATTACCAGTAACAGAAACAATGAGTGAAGGAGTGACCGAGTTACGAACCTGGTGAAAACCGATTTCCTTGGTGAGTGGAACACCGAGTTCGGCCATACAAGCTTGCATTCTATCGTCGGAACCATAGAGACCCGGGTAACGCTGAATGCAGCGGTCCTGCATTTTGTACAGAGCCTCGGCGAGAGGGTAACTAATTGCAAAACCTCCTCCGCCGTAAGCCATGTTGTAAGAGAAATAAATGTTCTGCAAGTGACTCTCCGATAAACTCCCAATGTAGTAGAACTGATTATGATCGTATTTCCTCAGAACGCGAATTAGGTTCTCCGTCACGAAAACGGTGTCGTCGTCGCCCATCACGAACCACCGCACGTCCTTCATCCCCAGCCGCAGCGTCTCCGACACGATCCGCGAGATCCTAATCGCGGAGCGGTGCCCCTGCTTGTTGGTGTACCGGAACCTCGCGGTGTCGCCGGAGATTCTCACCGGCGGCAGCGCGTCGCTGTCCTCCCCCGATTTCACCTTCTCGTCGAGCCACACCACGCCGCGCATCTCCCGCGGACGGTACCACAGCTTGATGTAGCTCTTCCTCTTCTCCCAGAGCTTCGCCGACGCGGCGATTCCGAACACCACGTGGCGGAGGTCCGTGGGGCCGTCGGAGGTGGTTTCGCGGGATTCCCGTCGGAGAAGGGAGGGGACGGTGGCGGTGGCATTGACGGCGGGGATAGTTCTGGAGAAGGTGGAGGTGGGGAATGAACGGTGGTCGCAGGCGCGTGAGGTTGAGATGAGCTTGAGCGTGTAGACGACGTAAGTGACGGAGACAAAGAGGACGAGAATGACTAAAAGCTTGGGTACGGTTCGGTGGTGTGCAGTTGGTGCAATGAGAGTGGCCGTAGGGGTTCTCATCTGTTCCCAAATTACTTTCTCTGACTCTTTCTCTCCCATTGCACACCGTTGCAAATGCAGCAGATGCAGGGAAGAGCAATAGAGGGCCTTCAAAGCCCACAAACAATTCACAAAAAAGCCCACACTTAGATCTTAAAGAGGAAGAGCAAGCCAAATTATGGAGTATGAGACTGTTCCCACTACCCACCCAGCTTTTCTCACCCCTTCCAATACACTCAAGTGTGTATATATGTATCTGCATGTATTGGATTATTTGTACTGGGGCCCACGTGTCAGGTAGATGCAGGTCAATTCAGTGAATCCAAGGGCTGGATCATATCCTCACATAATTGCCTGTGAGAGGGAACAAATAATAAACAATGGTCTTCTCTTGCCTTTTTTTTTTTTTTTTTTTTAAACTCGTTTTTTTCCTGTTTTTTTTTTTTTTTACCAAAACTTTTTTTTTCTTTTTTTTTTTTTTTTTTTTTTT
>Ga0099824_1004832_pt1 | contig 19259 bp, 7 predicted proteins | sample SiratrowhiteBW_FD_76837 | JGI IMG/M metagenome (GOLD analysis project Ga0099824, IMG submission 76837) | Root nodule microbial communities of legume samples collected from California, USA - Siratro white BW | ecosystem: Host-associated > Plants > Roots > Nodule | place: USA: California... | reverse complement strand
AATAAAATATACAATAAAAAAAAAAATTCTTAATAATATTTTATTTGTAGTGCTTCTATCCACATAATATATATATATATATATATATATATATATATATATATATAATATAATATAATATAATAGTTTAAGATATAACACAAGAATAATATATACATGAAATGTATTTATAAATTTATATCCTAGATCTGGCCATAAGAGCTTGAGTGATCTTTCGTTCCTATATAATAATAACAAAAAATCTCATCAAAAGCATTGAAAGGGTAAACAATTAAAATTAAAGATATATATATATATATATATATATATATATATAGATATATTAAAACCAACAATAATATATTTATCATTAGATACAATTAACTAAGTGCACTTTAATCTATTTTAATTATTTAAATCTACATGCAAACCTTAATAGATATAATATAACAAACATTAAATAGATTATTTCAAAGAGACTTATATTAAAATAGATTTATATCAAAATAGGCTTATATTTAATATGTTTTATTAAATACTAACATTTAACTCATTTTAAGTACAAAACTCAATTACATATGTGTGAGAGTGAGTTTATCATACAAATAATTATATATCAAATATATTTTCAAATGGTACAAATTCTCTTTTAATTTCTTATCATCTAATCTACACAATTTAGAGTATCAATGAAGTAGTAATATCCCTTTATTTTTATACTTAATATTTAGAATAACAAATTGGGTCAATATATCATTCTAAATACATGATTTCAAATATTTCAAAATTTTAAATGTCACATCACTTTAATTTGAGTTATCTTCTAAATATCAATGTTCATATCCAATTACATGTATACACATCTATAATAATTTCAACTCTTTCCAATAAATTCAAATATACTACTAAGAAGAAAGTAAGTAATTTTGCTAAGCACGGCAAAATTTGATGAGCGGATTTAATTTGAAAACTTTCTAAATTGTTGTTGCATTGAAATTCATTGAGTGGAATCAAATCCTCTAAACAAATTTAACAAATCTACTCAACGCATCAAAATTTGCTGAGAGGATTAAGTCTAAGAATGAAACTAACTGTTTTAGTAAAATTTGTTTAATAGTATCTCATCCACTTAATAGGACTGCAAAATATAAATTCAAAATTTTCCCAAAACCATCTTCAATTTCAAATAACTTAAACACGTTAACAAGTTTCAAATGTATCACAGTTTACATATAAAACATATGATGTTATAACTAATATTTCTCAATTTAAACTTTTCAAACCCAAATTCAAGTATTAATTTGATAACAATATGAATACAACTCATAAAATTAAAATTTTCAATAAATAATCAATAATACCATGACCAATATTAATATATAAATCATATCAATTTTGAAAAACAAACAACTTCTCTTACCTTAAATTTACTTGGAATCGAAATAATAATTATGAAGGATTGGAGATTCAGCAAAATTCTAAAGACCTAGTTTAATATAAACAAAAAATACAAAATTTCATTCATATGTAGTTTAAAGAATCACTTTTCTCAATAAACAAATCAATAAAAAAAAACTAAATTACAATCATAAGAGGAAATTGAGAGATTTCTAAAATAAAAAGACACTTATTCTAATTAAATTATTAAATTGAAATTTGATAGATCCGATCCAGGATGAGTGACCTATCGCATAGTAAAATCTATTTTCGAAAGAGAAGAGATTCATAAAAAGGAGAATTTGTAAAAAGATGGAAGCATGCAAAAAAGTAGAAAATAAAAGAAGAATGAAAAAAAATAAAAAATAAAAAATAAAACAAAAACCTAGGGCTTTGCAATTAATTTTTTTAATGAAGATTAATTATTAAAAACTTGAGAATGGTTTTATATTTATAATATGGTTATAAAAAAAATAAATTACGATATATTTTAGAAGAGAAAGACAAACTAACTGTTCATGCTTAGAATGAATTTCTTGATGTATGTGTACACTTAGGAGGTTCAAATGACAAGCTCCAAGAAATTTTGTCTTTTGATTAGTTATAGAAGAGAAGTGAATTGCATTAAAGGTAACTTTTCTTGCTTTAGTAATGTAATTTTTTTCTTTCTTTTAACATGTTAAAATGACTTAAATATGTGTACTTTCTATATCTTTACGATGATTTTAGAAAGCAAAATAAGTTATCAATCCATAAGAACCAATAAGCAAAGTGGAGTGGAAGTGTGAATATTCAAAAGGTGACATGTACAATTATATATCTCTCCTAAAAGTTATAGACAAAACCAATAACATTCACTTTATTATAAAGAGATATTTTTTATATTCTCACTGGTATTGATTAATACAATGTTCAACTCTATTACAATTTTTTTTAATGACCTTAAAAAGTTAATTAAATAATTTAATGAATTATTCTAACGTTGATTTTTTTACAATGTTTAAGATATTTACATAGTATCATCACCAAGAGCAAAAAGATATTATATTTATAGATTTCTTAACCTTATTGTTATAAAAAGTATAAGGAATAAAACTTGTAGAGTATTAACATATTAATGTATAATTTATTGTGTTCATTAATAGAATAAATTTTCTGAATGATGAATTCAGTCATCATATTAAATTATTGAGAGAGTTAGAATGAAGAGTCACATACATGTATCTATGGATGACAATTGATTACTTGATATGGTTATGATCTTCCTCAATCAAAATCTTCTATATTATTCTTGCTGGACATGAGAGTGACTCTTTTTGGGTAAGAGACCACAAACATTCTGATTTTGATATATTGGAGACCAACCCTTAACCTTTCCTTTTCCTTTCTTAGCATTGCTATCTTCAGTAATAGAGTCCTGAAATGCTTCAGGAATTGAGTGTTTCATAATCATTACACTCATTTAATTAGATCGCTCCCATTTTTTTATTTTAGCCTTATTAGCATTTTTTCGGTAGCAATGGGTTTTTCTTGTCGAAGAACTATGTCCAAATTCATACAACCAAGGACAATCTTTATGGTATCTTTCAAAACTTTGAAGTTTGTACCATATAGCATAAGGATGTTGCTAACATGAGCAGAAACATTGACAGTTGAAGCAACAACAACTACTGTATCCATCAAAATATTATTAGCAAGAATAATGGAAAAATTCATACTAAGATACTTGGAACAACATTAATTTCTAATTTTTGGGTAGAAAAATTAATTGTAAGTGGTACTAAGTTCACATGGAAACTTGAGAATTTTCAACCTATTTATTATTACATATATTTTCTATCAATTAGTCAAACAATAATCTTCTTTTGGGTCGATTAGTGCTTGCATAATTAGACAAAATAAATAAATATATACACTTAAGGTTCAATGTTTATTATTTGGCCAAACAATAAATTTTCTTTGGGTCGTTTATTATCTGCATAAATAATAAGCATCATATAAAAGAAATTTCATATGCATATATAAAAGAATTGCATATGAGCAGTGGATATTGTAATGAAAATAAAGATCTGGATTAGTGAATCGTATTCAACGTGATAACGAAAAAAAAATATTACATATATGCTTTCAAGGCAATGAACCAGCAACATCATTATGTATATCATACAAGCAATTCATATGAATTACCAAAATGGAAACATATAGGAACCAAGGCTACAACACCACAAAACGAATTATATAAGATAAGACGAAAGACGCAAACATCAAATAGAATTATGTGCGTTTATTCTTTAATTCCAAACTAGTATAGCGTTTACATAATCCAATCCAATGATAAAACTTTATTAAAAATAATTTAACATGAATGAGGCTGAGATACCAATTGATAGAAAATATATGCAGCAATAAATAGGTTTCAAATTCTCAAGTTTCCATGTGAACACTTAGTCAGTCCAAATAAAGGCTTAATGTTTGATGGGATTTGTTTTGACAATATTTGATTACTACAATGAGAGTATCACTCACAATTAATTTTTCTATCCAAAGATTAAAAATTAATTTTGTTTCAGGTTTCTCAATATGGATTTTCCCATTATTCTTACTAACAATATTTTGATGGATACAGTTGTTGTTGCTTCAACTGCCAATGTTTCTACTCAAGTTAGTAGCATCCCTATGCTAAATGTTACAAACTTCAAAGTTTGGAAAGATGCCGTAGAGATTGTCCTTGGTTGTATGGATTTGGACATAGTTCTTCGGCATGACAAACCCATTGCTACTGAAGAAAATGCTAATGAGACTAAAATAGAGAAATGGGAGCGATTCAATCGAATGAGTGCAATGATTATGAAACGTTCTGTTCTTGAAGCATTTCAGGACTCTATTACTGAAGATAGCAATGCTAAAAAGTTCCTAAAGGACGTTCAACAATTCTTTGACTCTTAAAGGAAATATAATTTCCTAACATTGTATAAGAAAATTAACATTTTCGTCATTGACTCTTAAGTTTTTAATTCTACTTTATTTTTTATATTATACCATTTAATATTGATAAATTAATTATTAATGTAATTTAATTTAATTTACATGATTTTCATAGAGTTATGAATGTTTAAGATTAGAAAGAAGAAGCTTTTATATATAGTTATTTAATTTACTACTATTTAATTGTAATATAAAATATATTTTCATTATTTGTATTTAATTTCTAATATTTACATCAGTTGAAGGAACCATGAGTGTGGATATGATTTGATAAGACACATGCACACAATAATATATATCAACATTATTTACTAATTGTGTTGGTAGGTATCATGTGAACCTCTATGAAAGTCTATTCATTTACGCTTAAAACTAAGAGGATTGTATGTTGATAAACATCGTACAAACGTTGTTGATAGTCTCTTCATTTACCCTTAAGACAAGGAGGATTATTTATCGATAGGTATCATATCAACCTCGTTGACACTCTCTTCAATATGTTTAACATTTGCAAGGTTGTGTAATGGTAGGTATCATACTAACCTTGGTAGTAGTCTCCACTTACACTTAAGACTGGAAGGATTGTGTTGATAGTATCATACCGATATTATTGACTATCTCTTCATTTATGCTTGACATTGGGAGAGTTGTGTGCTCTTTATATTGTTGTGATCGTTAAAATGAAATATAAGATTCTTCACGAGACAAACACACAACCCAAAAATCTTTGTAAGAACCTAGAAAATTGTTATAGAGTAGATGTGGTATAATTTAAAGTGACACCTAAATATTTTAATAATAAATTGAAAAGTTCATACAAATAGAAAATTTCATTTATTCAGGTTTCATTTTAACGTAACCATCATCTCTCTAAACCAATTTTCTCTTTCTTTTCTTTACCTTCTCTCTAGGATCCTTACTTCATTAGTTTTCGTATTGACGATCAGAGGTTACAAGTAGACTTCTAGTGGTGTTTTGAGCAAGTCTAGCCAATTAGAAATCTGATTTGAGTAAGTTCATTTCTATCACTTTTTTCTTGAGTCAATTTTGAATTTCATAGATTCTGAGTAATCACCTCTTTACATGTGGTTCTTGAGACTTTAAGATTGGTCTCTGTTAGTTCTATGTCCTGGTGATGTATTCAAATTTGATTATAATTCTATGGTGCAGGTTAGCTATCCTTGTGCTCAGTAGGATTTGAAACTTCTTGTAGGTGTTTTATGATTCTAAACAAGTAAGGGAAGGTGAATTTAAAAAAATCATCAAATAATACCATAAGTTAGAAGATCTAGATGTAGAGGTGACATGATTACCAAGTTTCAAATTCGTTTTGCAGGATGTGTGATTGATTAAATTGAAATTCCTTATTGAGATTGATTTTTATAATATGGGATGAATTGATGATCTTCATATTTAAATTTATGTTGAAAAGTGGTATCTTTATAGGTGGTGTGGAAATTCGATAATGTTTTCATTGGATTAGTTTTGATAATTAAGGATAGTTGAAATTAGTAGATCTTTGTACAGACTAAAATTAGTTTTTCTTGTCAATGGCACCAGGCACCATGTTAGATGTGCTCGACCCATTGTCGAGGTTTTGCTCTCAGGTTAGCCAGCGTCAGGCACTACTCCCTTAGTGTCAAGCACAAATTCACACGGGTGGTCTTGGGTTTGGCTATCACCGAGCGCATTTTGAAGAGGATGCTCTCAGGTTTGGGGTACGCCAGGTGTCGTCTAGTAATTATGTTATCTTCAATCTTGCATGAATTTTATGATTTCTCAAGTTGTATATCTAATAGGTATTAAGGAATGTTATATTTAGTTGAATGATCATGTTTTATGAATTATATGGAATGTTTATGCAAAAGTGAAGATATATTGGATCATTTTGAAATGATTGATATGTAAGTTTGAAAGAAAAGGTAGTTGAGTTTTGAAAGTGAATAATGTATGCTATGATGTTGAATTATATGATATGAGAGATAGTATTTTTAGGAAAGAAAATATCCACGTTGAGATTGTTTGTTTAGAAAGTGCATTATCTAAGGATTTGATCAATAAAGAGGTATCCTAACTTTACAGACTGGTGATTGAGGATTGAAATATAGTCGTTCAGAAAAAAATCATCTGAACTAACCTTATCGTATGAGAACGATTGATTCATTGTGTGAGGCTGTGTGGGTTCATAAGTGAGAGTTATATTATAGATGCAAACCTATGATACAATGCACGGATCTTCTAAAAATAAAGTCAAGTGTTTATGCATGTTGACTTGTGAGTTGTGTGAATTATATGGATGCTTAATAAGTTGTTTTGAATGTGAAATGAGAAATGTGATAAGTGTGATGCTGTTTAATTTATTGATTTAAAAGAAGTTTAAATTGTTAGCTTACCTTATTTTTTAATGTGATTATGTTTGTGTTTTAAATCTATGATGATCATATGTTATATGGGAGTAAACATATTGATAATATTGTAGATAAAACAGTTGAAGATTAGTAATATTTATATTTTTAATTTATTTTGAAAAATAATGATTATAAATTATAAAATAGTGAAAAAAATATATTCTTGAAGTATTTTATAAATAAATTATATATATAATTGTAAACTGATATTTTATATTTTATTTATATTTACTTGTTATAGTATTTTAGACATGATAATTTGGGATACAATCTTAATCTTCCCTTATAATAAAGTAAAGTTATTTTTATAGTAAGCACTAATTATGGAATAATTATGTATTATTAATAAGAATTTAGTCATGCTATTGTTTCTAATAATAATTAGAAAAAAAAAGATAAGATCAACATAATAATGGATAGAATCAGTTAATAAAGGAAAATAAGGAATTATAGACCATTCAATTACATCTAAATTGAAGAGAAATAATGAATTATAAATAGTAGTCCAGAGAAAAAAAAAAGATAGGACAAAAAATTTAAATGTATTAACTTAAGAGGTTTCTACGTCTCTTGGCTAGGACACTTATTAAGAGAGATTATGTAAAGTTAACTTAAATATTTTAACTAATTAAATATAAATTTTACTTTTTATTGATTAAATAAATTATTAATTCTAAGATATTCAGTAACTCATCTCATATAAGGATGAAGATAAAAAAAAAATTAAATGCAGTGAATGGAGTGACTTTTATATTTTACAAATTATGATAACTTGTAGTTTTTTTTCAGTTTTATTTAAATACAAATCCTACATTGTGATAGTTTACATTATAAATATTTACACTATATAAGTATTTGTTCACTTACTTCAAAAAATTCTTAATTTTTAGTTAAGGTAAGAATAATATAATTTATGTAAATGTTGACTAATATTACACGAGTTCAATTAATTTGTTTAAAAGTTGAAGTGGTTTAAATGAGATGAAGTATCCAATATTTTTTTTTATTTAAGTTAAAAGGTTTATAAATATGAAAAATTGACTATTCAAATTTCATTTCATAAAAATCTATCATCTCTCTAAACCACTCTCTATATTTTTTTCTATTTTTCTGAAATAACTATTAATTTTTTCTTAAATCCAAATCAATCTTAGAGATTCTAGTGAAAAGTAAAATATTTTTGTCTAATTAGAAATTGTTTTTAAGTAATTTTTTTCTTGTGTTGATTTTATAAAAATGGTTGCATGTCTATGGATAAAGCTTTGCATGCATTATTTTCCAGACAAAGGTAAATTTTATTAATGTTTTATATATAAGTTTAGTAGAAAGTTAGTTTTAATAATATATTTTAAGTAGGGATGTTATTTTTGATGAAAATTGTTGAACTTATATATTATGAAATGTAAAACTATGAAATTTTAATAGTTTTGATATAGTAGTTATGATTTTTATATTGTAAAGGTTATTAAAAAATATCGATTCATGTCGTACATTATTTGTAGTTGAAATATTTGTAGTTATTTATAAAATTGTTTACTTTAGATTTGAAATTGATCTGAATTTAAATTTAGAAGTCTTTTAAAATATATGTTGATTTAATTGTATAATGAATTTTAACGTAAATAAGTTTTGTTTTGGTTAGATTTGATTAAAATTATTAGATGCAAATGTATTTTTGAAACTTGTTTATCAAACAAACAAAATTAAATGTTATTGAAGTTTATTCTGGGAGGACTATAATTTTTGCTCATGAAAATTTTCTGAAATTTTGTGAAGTTGTTTTCCATTTCTATTTTCACTCTAAGTCAAATTTTCAGAAGTTTTGTTAAATTGCTTTCGTGACAATTTTAGTTCAAGCAAAATTTAAAAATAAAAATTAATTTTGGAACAATTTTTATTCTAGTGACGAAAAAAAAAATTCTTTGGTTTTAAAATACGTATTACTTTAATTGAATGAATAAGAATATATGTATGAATAATATATATATATATATATATATATATATATATATATAGTTATATTAATCCATTAGGTAATATCTGTCCAGATGTTTCGATTCTTCGTTTATTATATAATGCCTGTCGTTATGGTAAAAGAACTTCCATGCATTATGCACGCCTTTTTACTTTATTACATAAAGTTATTCTTTCATTTTCATTTTTTTATGTAAACAAACAACATAAAAAAAAAATTCTCTTTTTCTTTTTCTTTATAATTATCAAAATAGCACATCGTATAAATATTTTTATCCATCAAGCTTAAGGAAATTCTAGTATATGAATATATGAAATAGTTCATAATTATTTATATATGTGAATAATATTTTTCATAAGAGCATAAAAAATAACTTTTTTTCATAACTTCATAAGTTAATTATAATTTATCTATATTTTTATTTTTAATTTACATAAGTTAAGTGTAATTTATGAAACTTTTTTGAAACCACAAATTCGTCTTTTTTTACTAATCACACAAATTCCAGAAAAAATGTGCACCACACATGTTAGGCTACAACTAAAATCACCAAGTCGGTTTGTCCTTTCTGTTTTTAATGTAAAGTCGAAAGGCAAAAGGATCTTTCGAAGGTACCAATTTAGTTTTTAATGTGAAGCATAATAAATTTAGTCTTTAAAAAAAAATATGGTTTAGCAATAAAGTTTCACAATTTCGTCTAATGTTAATTTTAGAATCATTTGTTTTTTTCAAAGTTAACTTAGATATTTTTCATTCTTTTAAAAACCACGTATTGAGAGACTTAGTTAATATTTACTCTGCTTTTGAGCACACTTCATTTTAAATATTTTATTTTATAGATAAAAGTTTGGTTAAAACAGATTTTTTTTATTTATGTTTTTTATTACAGTTTAGGACGGATTTTAAAATAAACACCATGGACCGTATATAAGATTTCATTGATCAAAATACATAATTTTACTATGAAAATTCTTTCCATCAACACTTTACTTTCTTCTTTACACCTCCCTCACTAGGATCTAGCAACACAAAAACTCAAATTATAAATAAAAAATATATTTATAAAAATTAACATTTTATTTAAACAATAAAGTTTAAGTTGAATTGTACTTTCAAGTTTCTTTTTATCTTTTTAAATTATATTCAGTTTGATATTTTATTTTGAAAATTTTTATTTTAGTGTTTTATGTTTTTAAAGTGAATTAAAACTATATTCTCATCATGTGAATCAAGTTTATCATTAAAAAAAATGTTAATAATTGTTTAAAATAGAGATAAATAGTGAGCTACAATGCCCTAGAAAGATGAAGAAATGGTAAATGGGAGAGGGAGAAGTGTGGACTGTGATGCAGTGGGAAAGAGAAGTGGTGTTGGTGGGTGGGGGAGGTGAGAGAAAAGAGGAAGGGTGAAGTGGCAGAGAAGGAAGAGATAGACAAATAAAGATTTTTAGTTTTAATAATAATGCAGTGGCTAAAAAGTCAAAATAAAAAAATAAATTAAATATTTTAAAAGATAAATATAGTCTTAATATATGTGAAAAAATGTAACTGAAATTATAATAAACGTTATTAAATCCCAACTAAGCAGGTGCTATGAAGATAACAATGACTTAATTTTTCTTTATACAAGTTTCATTTGAAGTAATCTTTTTATGTTTAACAAGATTATACCATATTCTATATTTTATATAGAGGGAATGAGAGAGAGGGAGAAGATTTCCTTATTTCCTTTTTAAGAAAAGATATGTCAAAATTATATGCATTCTTAACAGCACAATGTGGTTATCTTTTATAAATTTAATTGAAGCAATTTATATTATAAATGTACTTTTTATAGTTTATATTCTATTCAAGAATTAATTTGTGGATCTGAGAGATAATTTACTTTTTCAACTTTATTATTTGTAGGATTTCATGTTGTTCCTAAGAAATCGTAAAATTAAATATCTATTTAAAATAAAAAATGTCATTTATTATTATCTATTTTTAAATATCTAATTATCATAGTGGGAAAAAGCCAATTCATTGATTAATCCATAAAGAGTGAAATTTCATTCAGGTTCAAGTGTTGATCAATTGTATCCAAGTTAAACCATATCTTGATTGAGTAGTTAAAACAATTCATTTCACTACATATGATATTTATATTTTTAAAAAGATTGATCTCCATTTGACTAATAAATATTCATAGTTCATTATTGCAACCTCAACAAATACACAAATCAAATGTGTAAACTTGTATATATCTACTTTTTTCCAATGGTTCAAGGATCAAATATGTATCTTTTAAATTTAAAAAATATGTTTTGTCTTATATGTTAAATAGAATACAATTATTAATATTTTTTACGTTTGTACATTAATGAATGACACACATATTTAGTCAATGAGAAAAAAGGATTAACAATGGTGTTTATGTAATAGAACTTACATAAGGAGGTGAAGATGATTTTTATGGGATTATTCAACACATATATGAGTTAGAGTATAATACTTCAAGCTCTAGCAAAAGAGTTGTTGTATTTTACTGGGATTCATTTCATCCATCACGTAAAGGTACAATAATGAATTCTAAATATGGAACGGTGGACATTTTCATGGATAAAAGGTATTTACCTTTTGACTCTATTCCTCCTTGAAAATAATGTAAGACAAGTATAATATGTGCCATATCCAACATCAAGAAAGGATAACAAGATTGGTATGTTATAATCAAAATGAAGCGGAAAGGTCACATAGAAGCTTATGATATGGAAGATGATGATGTTCCTTACCAAATATATGAAATATCACATGTAAATGAAGTAACTGGAGTTGAGCACATTTTGGGACTTCATCTTTCACAAGTCGATGTTGAAGAATTGGATGAAGAGGATAAAGAGTTTGAAGGTAATGATGTAGAAGATGACAATGAAGAGGGAGAGTTTGAAAATTATGATTCAGAAGAAGACACTGAAAGGGATGGTTTTGAAGATAATGATTTTGAAGAACATAGTGCAGAAGAAGTTGAAGATAATCATTTTGAAGAGGATGGTGAAGAAGGGGAATTTTAAGAAAATGATTTCCAAGAAAACAATTAACAAGAGGGATTTGATGATAATGATTGAAGTTCATACTTTTATTTAGGATTAGCCAAATTCGATAAATGCTATTCAAATGCTAATTTTCTTTTGTAATAGATATTGTTAAAAGTTGATGATTGCTATTGGAAACATTTCTATATTATGTTGTATGTTTTTAATTTTTCGATGTTACTTTCACTAATAATTGGTATCTATATTTTCGTGTTCATTTTGTATGTATAGATATGTCAACAGGAGGTTCTGACCCACCTCAACCCTTGGGTCCTCATGTCAATAAGAGAAAATGGACAATGAAAAAGAAAAGGCCACGCTATGTACTTAAAATAACAATTCCAAGTCTAACTCCTACACCTATAACTTCTCTATCCCCTACTAATGTGAATATACCAACCCAGTTAGGAGGTGTTGTTCCTACGACTACATCTTCTTTGTTTGATGTTATTGTTAACTTGCCCTCTCAAGAAAAACAAGTGTTGCCTCCAGTCACATCTTCCTCATCCCTATTTATTGCCTCCTCACCATCACCTACAGTGCCCTCAACATCATCAGTACCATCACCATTACCAGAAGTATTACCATTATCAACACCTTTACCATTGTCATGGCATTGTAGAGGTCATGAATGTCATACACAATCATATATCGAGGATGGTACCCCATGCAATGTTGCTCTTCCTATGATTTCACCTAATGGCCAACGGTAAGAATTAAAATAAAAAGTTGTTTGAATTATATGTTGTATGAGTTTATTGTACACTAATTTTTGTATACTTTTTCTTGTTAAGGTTTTATCCATGTAGGATTGCGTAACATGCCATCACAATAACCATTAAACAACAATATTGTGAGTTGTGGCCAACATGGGGTTCAATACCTGATGCAAACAAAGAACATTTTTTTTTCAACGTTTTAAAGTAAGTTTTCTCATATTTAGTATTATAGTATATAAATTGTTACATTTATAAGGTTATTATGGAGAAATGATAAATTATATAGGTTACTTATGTATATTTGGAGAATGTATGGAGAAATGAGATTCAATATTGTATATGAATACACTGTTTATTAAAACAATTGCACTACACAAACATGTTTTCTTACACTTTTCAACCTTAGTTCATAATATCTTCATTACACTATTTATTAAAAAATTACATTGCAAAAACAATTATTTTTGTATTGTGGAATAATTAGTGGTCTATGAAAACCAAAATTAATGTGAACCAGTAAATACTATTTTGTCACCAATAGAGAAACTAGTCCCATTACCAATGTGAAGAACAAAGCCTCCATAAACTTGAGTGTTATGCACTTCAAATAAACCAAGTATACCCTCAAGTGATCTTGTATAAAAAATTTGACCACCTTGCTCAATATAGAAACTTGTAGATTCCAAAATCAAACCAATATCATTACCAATATTAATAGTATCAATAAATTCAGAACTAATATATATTACTTGCACCACATTCTCATGGTCCTTGCACTAAGAATATTTGAAGCTATGATCTGTTAGGGATATGCCCATTTTTTGCAATGTTGAGGTAACATTAGCATCCATGTCAATGGAACCACTAACTTACTTTGTTTGAGCACTTTTGAATCTCTCTCTTGCAGCCTCGTAGCCCAAAACCTTTAACATCAACAACTAATCCTTTTTCTTTAGCCACCAACTGAGTGAGATCCAATGGGAATCCATATGTATCCCACATGACAAATGCTTCCTCCCCACTCAATATCTTTTTCTCAACATGGCCAACAACTATCTCAAAATTTTCAATACTCTTAATTAAGTTTACTACAAACTAATCGATTACCACTCTTAAACCTTAGTTCATAAATTTTATTTGATATTATTATATAACAATATTTCTGCTTATATTATCAATACATATACTATTTACTAGTATAATTATAAGAATAGTTGAAGTAAATTATGTGTTTATGATTAAATGCAAGTTTAGTTTATTATTGGTGCTTGAAAGGAGAGAAATGAAATGGTGTATTCAAGAACAAAATTATTTTTGGAATCTAATTTTAAAATTAAAGTCATGGATGAAACAAACATAATTTTGGGAGTTAGAGTCTTAAGGAAGGGAGATATATATTACTATCCTAGGAACAATGTACTACAAAACTTCTTAGAAAGTTTAACTATTGTGACTTTAAGTCAATAAGCACCCCTTATGATGCTAACTCTAAATTTAAGAGAAATATAGAAAAATCAATTTATCAACCTCAATATGCCTAAATCATTGGAAACTTATTGAATTTAATGAATTTTTTTTATTACAGGCATTGCTTATGCAATAGGTAGATTGAGTAAGTACACTTATGTCCCAAATTAGAATAATTCAAATGCACTTGTAAAATTCATAAAATATTTAAGAGCTATTATAAATTGTGCCATTAAATATTTTGTATTTCTTGTATACTAGAATGGTACAATGATGCTAATTGGATAACTGGTTCAAATGAGATGAAATTCACTAGTGATTATTTGTTTACACTTAATTATGTTAAGTTAAAACAAAATCTAACATATCCTTTCCCAAAACCCCTATGCAAAAATATGATTTTAGAAACATTAATAGGAATAAGAATCAAGCCAATTAAAAACAAACAAGTGATGTACACCCAACCTTTGTGATTGGAGATCCATGAATAAGGCTCATATGAACAAAAACAAGTCACACAACTAGTATTGAAATTGATTTAATCAAATTTGTCTCTTCATATAATATGTTAAAGTGTTAGATATTACATCATTAAGAGGATAAACTTTGTAGTTAAATTTTGTGATATGAGAAATTTTAAATTTTAACAAAATTTTAATGATTTTCTTATTCTTTATGGGTGGTGTATGATATGCAACATATACATGATTAAATCACTTATATAAATATCAAGTGGGGCTGCTTTTATGATATATTGATAGGATCTCTATAGTTCAGTAAATAAATATTAGACACATGCTAAGTGTTTTTGGTTCATATAATTTGCTATACCAGTTTCAATGCATTTAATCTTGTAAGAGACTTGATTTATTTTTCTTTATTTTGCCTTTTATAATATGTGAAAGATTATTGTAATTTGAATATTCTAAAAGTCAAGGAGTCTTACATTGCCTAATTTATTCTTTTTTAGATAATTTATATACCAAACCACTTCATATACATTCAAAAAAGGTAATAAAGGTTGTGGATCTCACACTGATGGGCTTCATTTGAACTTTTTGTGCATGTTTCAATTCATATCTTGAAAAAGTCTTCATAACTAGAGTTAAACTAAGTTTGTTCATGTTCTTAATCATTTTTTACTACATTCTTATGAAATGTGTTAGAATGAAAGATGTATAAAGTGTCTTTATAAGTTTTCAAGTTAAAAATATCTTATTTAGATTCAATTAAAATATGAGGGATGGATATTATATTATCATAACTCAGTTGGTAACTCATAATTAAGCTTTAATTATAAGATATTTCAAATAGACTAATCACTTATGAGGTGAATCCTCATTTTAAAAAAATAAAAAATTTATTATTTAAGTCCCAAATAATTTAACCAAAACCAAAACCGCCTATCATATCAATATTAATACAGTTAATTGCTAACTTCAAAAATAACAAAATCAAGAAAATCACAACCTTCCAAGAGTCTTAAAATCTTGATATTGTGATACATAAATTTTCTTTACAAAAGATACTGAAATATATCCTTATAAAAGACACCACAAACTTAATGAGGAGGACACATGAACTTTTTGTCTTAAATCACTACTTTAAATCAGAAGAGATATATTGCTGTTGAGGGTCTCAGGTGCAAGAGCATAAGTGGAGGCCATAGTACTCACTGGAGGCAGTTTTGTTTCCGATTCTTCTTATGCTTTGGCGCGTTGGTAGCTTTGTGTTTGCTGCCTTGAATCAGAGTTAGGCTCTGCTTGTAATCTTCACTGCAAACAGAATTTTGCTTTGATGTGGTCTTAGGAAATTAGCCTCTAAGTAAATTACTTTTGCTCAGGCTGCTATATATCTATTGCTGCTACACCAACATCAATATGGGGGACCCACACAGTTGTTGGGTATGATACCTTATGATATATGATTGTATTGCTTATGCTTTTATTTGATTTATAATACTGTTTGTGTTTATTTAATATTCAAAAAAACAAAATTTATATAATTAAAGCAGCAACTAACTAATTAAACCATGTTTAATTATTTGTTGGAGTAACAATTGAAGAGGGATAATTGGGTCTAATTGCATATACGCGTATCCTACGAATGGAAGTAGTTTAACACATTCACCCAAACGAGTTCGGTCATTTGAAGTTTGATTGTGATGGTAGCAATCAGAGGCGGGTGGAGTTGCGCAAATTGAATTAAAAGGCAAGGTAACCGAAAATTAAGGTTAAAAATGGTCAATATCTTTACTTAGATTACTTAATAGATGTTCTAATTTCTACATAAAATAAAAGACAGTCTGAGAAAGTGATATTAATATATAGTCTGTGATACACGGCGAATCAGACAGAAATTTGAGAGATGAAGTATGAAACGCGGAATTAGACTACCTGCTACGCAAGACAAAGAAATATGGTCAAGGATTTAAATAACTATATTAAATGTTTATTGGTTACCCAACCGCCACCAAAATTATTGCTTACAAAATATTCGACAAATTCGTTTCATATTCTTTTTTTTTTTCAGACGTATTTGTCAATATACATCAACATTCATACTTTTATCTTATTCTATGTTAACAAATCTTACCACCCCTGAAAAAACAAAACTTCTACAGGTAGAAAGAAGTACACACGCTTACAATTTTTAATTATATATGTAATATTAACGGTTATTATAAAAGTGATAGTTTTCCTTAAGAGGTATTAGTAACATGCTTTTTGCTATTATAAAATAAAGGATTTAATAAGATTCACTTCTCGTTTAATGATAATCTCTTCCAATTTTTTTTTTATCTTTTAATAATTTTTGAATCAATAGAAAATATGTGTTACAAAATATATTATAGCATTCCTCGTTTTTTTTTTATACACGACCGTATATAATTGAATATAAGTATAGAAATTCTTTCCAAAAAGTAGTCTTCTAAGTGTAGGACTGGAAACAATAGAGAAGTTTGATGAAGGAAAAACTTTGGAGTATTTGATACGTGAGAATTTTAGTTTGTTTTGATTTATTATTTTGAAATATCAGTACTATTTTTTTAAAATATTTATGATTTGCATGAAATCATTTTCATGAGGTGGGCATTTACTGTTTTTTTCAATTACAAAATTGATCATATTATTTTTAATTCAAATATTTGCACATGAAATAGAAAAAAAGCAAAAGAAAAAAAGATTTTTCAGTATTTTGTACACAAATTTTTGTAAAGATGAAACATTAAAAGGTGATTTTTTTTATTAGAAACTTAAAGAAAAGGAAAACATGAAAATTTTAAAGTTATAAAAATGCTACATTATAATTATTAGGTCATTTTAAATATATAATTGAAGTTATTGAAAAGGATATATTAAATATGACAAAAAATGTGTTCTTTTATTATTTGTAATCTCTCATATATTTTTCAATATTTTTTCTTTTGACTTAAAGTTCTTTAACTAATATAATAGGACACTTGTTATCAATAGTCCATTCAACATAAATATGAAAACCTTTTATTTATAAACGAAAAATTGATTCTAAAAACCCATCATTTTCTAGAAATATGATTTTGAAAGTCTTCCTCATATTAAACTCAGCTTTACGAAATTTTAACCAAAAATAGCTTAATTGGCTAACTTTTATTTAAGTAAAATATAGTGTTTTTTTTTTTTCCAATGTTTTGATATAAACTAAAATCTGAGTTTATGTGTTAAAAGTGAAACCGTGTTTGTGGGGTAGCTAACGTACTCAGCATCATTTCTGTTTTCAAAATTTAATTCTCAGTATAAAAATAGTTTACAAGGCACGAAATTATCAGTTTAACTTATAATTGAGATTAAAATTTAGAAGCATTATAAGATCAACGTAACGTAAATATGTATGTGTTTGTATATATATGATTTATTTGCATACGTTCATTAATAAAATAAACAATTCAATATGGTTTATAAGTGTTTTTTTTATACTTTTTATAAAATAATTCATGTCATTATTTATTATTATTATTATTATTTATTTCCACACCCGGATTCAAAATTTATATTCTCTCATTAGTAAATATATTTAAAACTCAAACTTTGGTCTTAAAAGTTAATATGTCTCATATTGAGATAACTATTATTTTTGTCAAAGATCTCTAACTGTGCTTAAACTATTTAACCTTAAATTTAGTGTATTAATCACAAAGTGTAAAACTCTTTGTACTCAAAATTTATTTATGATTTGAATAAAGACTTAAAATTGATTTAATTTATATATTGTCCGCAAATCAAGTTGACAAAGAGCAAAAAGAAAGTGGTAAGAAAAAGAAATGAAAAAGGAAAAGAAAAAGAAAAAGTCATTCAGCATGATCAAGAGTGCCAGTGACTTGACAACTGTTATAGTTTCCATTTTGAAGAACATTCTTTCGCTAATTGACGTTAAATGCGAGTTTCTGTTTCTGTTTCTGTTTTGGGTTTATCATTCATTTTCTTACATCAAATTATTTAATTTTTATTCTTAATCTAATACAGACAGAACAGATAAATAGACGTTTTTTTTTTTTTCACAAATAAAATTATAAAAAATCCTTCTCCAACCTCTACAACTGCATTCAAATTCAATTCAAATACGATAGGTGCCTGCTCCTGCAGCACCACCAGAAGCCACAACATTTTTTTTTTCTCTCACTTCTCTGAAGATCGTCTCTTAAATAAATGCACGCCCTTTGAAGTTTGAAGACTTGTTTTGCTTCTTCAAAAACCAACCCAGATCGGGAAAAGTCGTAAAGTTATTATCTTTGTCTACTTCAGAAGTACCCAAGCAACAACAATAGTTGTTGTGGTTTTGCAATCTGTTTCTTGGAACCCATTTTTTATTTTTCTCTCTCATGCTGTGGTGGTGGTTGTTCTTTTGAGAATTTTGGGTGGTTTGTTTGTGCATAGTGCTAATGTCTGTCTCAAAGTGGAAAAGACTGTCTTTTTGTCTGGTTTCATGGCTGTGGTGCGGTTCTGTGGCTGTGGCTTCGAGTGAGAGTAGCATCGGTTCCAAAGACCTTGATCAGACACCAACATGGGCCGTTGCTTGTGTCTGCACTGTTTTCATCTTGATATCCTTAACTCTGGAGAAAAGCCTTCACAAAGTGGGAACGGTGTGTCACCATTTTCAAACGTTTCTTCTCTCTTTTTTTTTTTTTTTTTTTTTTTTTTTTTTTATTTTTTTTTTTTTTTTTTTTTTTTTTTTCTTTT
>Ga0099824_1004822_pt1 | contig 19292 bp, 13 predicted proteins | sample SiratrowhiteBW_FD_76837 | JGI IMG/M metagenome (GOLD analysis project Ga0099824, IMG submission 76837) | Root nodule microbial communities of legume samples collected from California, USA - Siratro white BW | ecosystem: Host-associated > Plants > Roots > Nodule | place: USA: California... | reverse complement strand
CATATATATATATATATATATATGTATGTGTGTATCAACATAAAATCTTCTTACGTAGGATACCACCACATTATTTGCATGCCAGATTCCAGATTCCGGAAATGAAAAAATTGATGACTGAAATATGATTCAACTAATAAAGATTAACAAAAGAAAAAGAAAAATAGAGACTACTAGACATTTATGATTCCCACTTCACCAGTGTCTAGGTTAAGTGCATGTTGATGCTTTTTGGCGACAAGAGAATACCACTATAAATATAACAGCTCAGCAAACGTTTCTAAATGAAGAAGTAGAAGATTTTGATGAAGCAGATGACAAAGACATATATATACTTCAGGTTTTCCCTAGAGTTCCCTTGAACGCTTCACTATGGTGTTCTATAATCATATATCAAAAGATAATCCATACTGAAATGTTTGGGGGAACTCCTGGATATACTTGAAATTCCAAAGAGAAAAAGTTAAGTGATGAACATAAAATCTGGTTTTCTGAAGTGTAAAGTTTTTCATTGACTACCAAATGAAAACGGTTGGTGAGTATTTACTTTCATTATATTTCGATGATATATGCGTGGTTCTTTGTTTAGTTTCAAACCATTTTGAAGCGAATCTGTCATTTGTGATATAACTGATTATGAACAGACCTTAATTAGCAATGATCGACACACTTAGATGGAGTTGTGAATGTTTTCTTTTTTTTCTTTTTTTTTTCTAATCAAGATGATAGAGATTCATTGCTTAGTGAATTTTGATTATAAATTGTTGTTTGTAATATCGTATTTTGAATAATAATTTGAGTATTTCTTCGAAAGGCACAGTGATTGATGGTGATGATTTAGATGCTGACACATCAAGGTAAGCAAACTTCTTTAGATTGTAAAACATTAATAGAATTTTACTCAATAAAATGTCTTCTCATTTTTTTTTTACCTTTCACAGGTAATTAAAAAAATATAACGTGTAATATATTTTAAATAAATTAAAGATATGGATAAGTCATATTTTAAAACACGCCTTTTAATAAAAATTATGTTTTAAAACATAATTTTTTTCATTAAAAATAATAGAGTATGTTTTAAAACATTATTTTTATTTGGTACCTATCCGTTTGAAATAATTGAATCACAAGTATGTTACATTATTATATGGATCAAACTAAAACAACTCAACTATTGATTAGTTGGTGGAGCTCAAGGACTACAACAACAAAATATGTTGAGGGGAAACTAAAAGATCCATATATACAAGCATTTATCAAAATGCATACTCATTTAATTTTCTTAAATTTTTTATATTATTTTAAATTTTTGTTGACTTTAACTTACTAGTAAATCTCCATTTAAAATTTTAGCATTACAACCAAATTTCACTCTCAAATAGACAATAAGTTTAACAAAGAAAAAAAAATCTTCTTTTATAACTCTTCCAATGAGTTCTAATTGTGATAATAACATCTTTTTAAGTTGAAATCCTATTTTAAAATATAAATTTAACTTTTAAAAAATTATATTTTATTTTAAACATAATTTCAACTTTAAAAAAATAAAAATTTACAAAATTCTTATAATCTGTAATTTATTTTAAGTCCATTTAATTTTATGACTTTCAAACAAATTTGCGCTGCGTAAAAGGCTCACCTGGTTGAGGAAGGGCCTTAAATGAAATTTATTAACTGAAACTATTTTTTATTATAAAAATAGTGAATAATTTGTAGTGTATATTTTAACATCTAAGTAATTTATATTTATTCTTTTCTAATTTTAAAATATAATTAATGATAAAATAAAAAATATGAAATCTGTATATACTAAAATATAATAAAAATGAAATAAGACTATGAAATATGAAATATGAATACTAAAAAATATTTTTTTGTATTATATACAGTCAAGTGATTTTTATTTGTTTTTATCCATTTTTTTAAGACCAAATTAAACCAGATACCTTATGTTTTTAATATGATTGCAAGACATTAAGAAAATATGATATTTCAATTCCAAAAGATGATAAGGTTTTTCCGTACACACTAGTAAATATTTTACGTGCTTCAGGGATTTAATCTAAATGTTTATCAAACTAACTTCTTGGTAATATTTTTCATCCATTTAGCTAATCTGTGGAAAGAATTAATTTATCGAAATAATTATGGGATAAGATCTTCAATTACAATAATTATCATAATTATTTCACTATAAAATGAAGTAATTACCATTGACAATTTTAAACTTCTTCTCTTTTTATGATTTTTCATCATATGTATGCAATAAAGGAAAAAGATGAAAATAGTTGGATTTCCTCTATTTTTACCCTTTCATTTTCTTTTCTTTTTTCCCTATCTCAATCCACTCTAATTTAGGAATATCATTACGTAAAAACTTTTCGAAGACTAGCTATCATCTATTTTTAAAATAAATATATGAGTAATTATTATTTCAATTAAATTAAAAAGTTAAAATGCAAAGAAAATTAGAATTACAATATATATATATATACACGCACTTGAAATAAATATAAAGTAAATTATAAATAACTTGAATTTACAAGGAAAAAAATATATCAAAACTTAAAATAATTTACTGATATTATGAATTAAATTCTAGAAAAATAAATTTGATTCAAAATTAAACTTAATTAAAATTGGTATTTAAAAAATAAATAACAACATGAAACGAAATATTAAAATATCAATAGTCATAAAAGATATTTTAAAATATAAATCATGAAGTCAAAGGGTATCTTTTTATGAGTAGAAATTAAACATATAGTATAAAATGTACAACAAGTCAACTCATAAAAGAACTTATTTATACTATGTTCAAATGTCATGAAAGTGAGAAAGTAAATTTCTAAAATCATTTTTTTTTTAATGAGAATCGTGCATCACGTGTCAAATGTTGATTGCATATTCTAGAACTAGCCTAAACACACTTCAAAGAGAGTGAACAACACCTCTCTCACTCTATTTCTTTCACACGGTTCGCAACTCCTGATTTACTTCACTTACATTTACCATGAGCTCCTTCTTCCTCCATTTAAGACTTTCGCTGCAACATCACATCTATTTTTTTTCATTTATTTCAATCAAGCAAACACAACCATGGCACGGTTGCCATCATATGGTCATCAGAGCTTTGATTCCGACTAAGTTAAGTTCTTCTTACTTCAAAATTGATTTCCGTCTTGTTTACTAGTCTGCCACCGTTTGAATTGTTGTTCACGTGTTTTAATGGTTCAAATTACAAAAGCTTCCTTGAACCGTCCACATTTCATGTCATTAGGTATCCTAAGTGTTTGATATGTGTGCTTTTGCTTTTTCTTGAGTTTTTATTTCATTTTTAATCGGTTGAATATGTGTAGTTAGTGTCATTCTGTTTTTAAATTTTAATACATGTTGTCGTAGTCATGTATCTCCATATATGTCATGGAAATTTCAAGTTCACCATTTAAAATTTGAGTTTCTTGCTTTTAAACATTGCCCCGTAACATTAGGTAGAATAAACTGTGATTTGCATCCATGTATGAGCTGTTGCGTGCTTTTTCTTTTCCATTATTGAGTTCTCATACTTGTTAATTAGATCAATAACAAGTTCTTAGAATTAGAAATCTATTGTGTCTTGAGTTTACTAATAATTTTTTTCATTTCCGTAGGTTTCCTTCAATTGCAAAATTGTCTGCAAGTTGTGCTGGATGGATTAATTTTCTGCAATCAATTGGCTGTGAATTTGGACTTTTTTCTTATATAAAATTCAATTTTTAGGTGCAAGGCGCATCCAAAATTCCAAATGGAAAAAAAAAAATAAGACATAAATTGAAAAAAGCCTGATGCATCAGAATTTTCATGTGACATGGACAGTGACCTGTAATTTTGTGTGATTTATTGTGAAATGGCCCAGATTCGGATTAACCTCAAATTTGCGCATAAAATTCAAAAGCATCTTGAAGTTAATCTGGTTAAATTTTCAGAGCGAAAAAGTAAAAAACCATCAAGCCGCTGTTAAAACAATCTAGTTTTCAGATTTTTAGTTTTTCAAAATCTAATTTAGTGCTATTCTTAGGTTTCTAATTGAAATGCCATCCTTTCTTGTGCTTTAATTTTTAGATTGTCAATTCTTCTTAATCTTTGTGTTTGACGATCAACCAATTCATTTGAGTTTAGCTTGTCTTTATTGCTTTGAATTTCTTGGCCTCTTAAGTGAGCTAAATGTGAAGATTTAACTGTATTAAGAGAAAATGTCTAATTCTTCTTTGAATGTGCTCAAGTAATGCTCAAGGTGCTCATGAAGAGGGGAGCCACCAAGAGGACTAAATTGAGAGGCAAACACTTGAGTGGATGGACAAACACTTGTGGAAAAGAGTGGCCAATATTTGAAGAACAATTTTTTTAGCATAGTTTAAAATTGTGTATAATTGTGATTGTATTTCTTTGAGTTGTAACTCATAAACTTGTTTAATTTAGTAGATTAATTTGGAAAGAAAAAATAGGCAGTGAATGTATCTCAAAGATCTATAATGCAATGAGCCTCACCTTTAAGGTTTGTCTAGTTTATTTTGAAACAATGTCATTTAAATTTCTTTTATTTATATTTTTTTTGTTTACCACATATAGATTGATAACTTTACGGTTTTAAATTTAAAAGTTGTAGTGTGACTCACTTTCGTATGTGTTTTATAATTTTCATTGTGAGTAAGGTTTGTAGAGTGCATTGGGGTGCATTGGAGTCAGGTTTTGATTAGGAAAAGTCTGGTACTTAACTTATCCAAGTCATGCACCTTCTTTTCTTGGGAATTTTCTCTAGTGTACTAGACTTATTTTTTCTCAAATTGAAAATCTTTTACACAAAACTCAAAGATGTCTGAGCGTTTTATTCAATACAGTGAAACTGACTTGGGTGAAAACAAAGCTACTTTAAAGGAAATTTTAAATGAGCTCAAGTCACTATATATGGACAAAAAAAATATTGAATCCCAATTAGCTATTATTAAAGAGGAACTTAGAACTTTGAGGAAGAAGGAAGAAAATAGAACAATAAAATTTAAAAGTAGTAAAATTAGTTATTCTAAAAGGTCAGAATCACATAGTATGTACAATGATAGAGATACTTTTAAAATTGATGAATTCTACCAACTCGAACTCCGTCATAGGTACATGAGGGAGAGTTAAGGTAGATCTTCCTTATTTTTATGGAAAAGATTATATTGATATATACCTAGATTGGGAAATGAAAGTGGAACAATTGTTTAAATGTCATTAAGTAAGGGAGGATAGGAAGGTTGCCCTAGCTGCTCTAAGTTTCCAAAGCCACGCCTTACATTGGTGGACAACCCTATTAAGGAAGAGAGAGACGTCTTCATGATGAGCCTAAAATAAAATACTAGAATAATCTTAGAAGTGCTCTAAGGCATCACCATGTTCCTACATACTACCAGAGGATTATAGGCAGAAAATGGAATTATATATGATGAGGGCTAGAATAAGAGAAGAAGAGCTTGTTATAGTGGCTATGTTTCTAAGTGGAATAAGTATTGAGATAAGGGACAAAGTAGAATTTTTTCCTTATAGAGATTTCAATGACCTGGTTCAAATGTGTATTAAAGTGAAACAACAAATTTTAAGAAAAAGACTAGGAAAAAGTTGACATTCCGATCCTTATTCCAAGAAAGAATATAAGAGGGAGAGTCAAACCATAAACGAATAATCTAAGACCCTCTCTCAAACCCTAGCCAAAGAAAAAAAATAAAAATGAGATAGAATCATCCTCTTCCACTCGTGTTAATGATATTAAATGTTTTAAATGTCTTAGTCGATGCCATGTTAAAGTCTAATGTCCTACCATGAGAAATATTTTGTTAAAAGGATCAGATGTTTATAGTAGTATAGAAGAATCGAAAACTTAGAATGATAGTGCATCAAAAGAGTCTAATTCTGGTGAGGAAGTTTATGCTTGTGAGGGTGATTTTCTTATGATACGACAAACCCTCAATAATCAGCCTAGTCCATAACCTGAGTCACAGTGAGAGAACATATTTCACACTAAATGCAAAATTTTTTAAAATGTGTGTTCTCTCATTACCGACAATAGGTCGAGTTGTAAGTGTTGTAGTACTAGGTTTGTTAAAAATTTGAATTTAGAAGTTGTTCCCAATCATAAACCATATAAATTTTAAGAAAAAAGACTAGAAAAAGGTTCACATTGTGGTCCTTATTCCAAGAAAGAATATAAGAGGGAGAGTCAAACCATAAATGAAGAATCTAAGACCCCCTCTCAAACCCTAACCATAGAAAAAATTAAAAATAAGATAGAATCATCCTCCTCCACTCGTTTCAGTGATATTAAATATTTTAAATGTCTCGATCGAGGCCATGTTAAAGCCCAGTGTCCTACCATGAAAAATATTTTGTTAAAAGGACCAGATGTTTATAGTAGTATAGAAGAGTCAGAAACTAAGAGTGAGAGTGCGTCAAAAGAGTCTAATTCTAGTGAGTATGTTTATGCTTGTGAGAGTGATTTTCTTATGATACGATGAACCCTCAATAATCAGCCTAGTCCACAACCTGAGTCATAGCAGGAGAACATATTTCACACTAGATGTAAAATTTTTGAAAATTTGTGTTCTCTCATTATTGATAGTGGGTCGAGTTGTAACTATTGTAGTACTAGGTTGGTTAAAAAATTGAATTTAGAAGTTGTTACCCACCCTAAACCATATAAATTGCATTGGATCAATGAAGATTGGAGACATAAATGTTAAAAGAATAGGTGAAAGTCAATCTTTTTGTGGACAACTATACTGGTTAAATTTTGTGTGATATCGTGCCCATGGAAGCTTGTCATATTTTATTAGATAGACCATGGTAATTTGATAAAAAAAAAAAAAAACTATTCATCATGGTCTAACCAACGAAATTACTTTCACCCATAATAAAAAAAAAATTGTACTTCACCCTCTTTCACCTTCCCAAGTCTTAGAGAATAAAGTCCAAATGAAATAATAATAATAATAATAATAATAATAGGAAGTGAAAAATATAAAACTAAAAATAATAATGCCATCCTTTTATCAAGAATACTTAAACCTTGGAAGACAATTTTTGTTTGGTTATTTTCTTCTCAAATTTTCTGTAAATATAACTTTACAATCTACAGTAAATAAATCTTGTGTAGAGTTTTTGACAATGCATAAACAAAATTTTAAGAGTAAACAACCTCACAAGAAAGAAAAATGAAAATATACAAAATAAAGAAAATAAAAATGTTTCTAGGGTTTAGTATGACTATCTCGTAATAGGGACGAAATATAATAACTTTAGAAAAATCCTTCTCTTCTTTTATTATGTAAATATCTCAGTTGTCTTACTATAGATTTGTTTGGACAAAATGGTGTTTGTTCACAAGTCCCTTTCAAGAGGGAGGGGATGCTGGAATACACTCCTGTCATCTTATAGAGTATAATTTAGATTTTCAAGTTGGATCATGTACTGGGCCTTTGTTTTCCTATTTTCCTTTTATTTTTTAGCTGGGCTTTATTTTTTTGTAAATAGAGGATAATAGGCCCACTTGCACGGTTCACTTTAGCCAATTGTCAAATTTTCGCAAGCCCAAGAAGTCATTCAAGACTTACAAAAAGAATCCAGCCAATGTGCACGTTGGAAGTAGCATCTGGAGTTCCAAAACACCTTGGCACATATATCAAGCGTCTACATGGGTGCCTAATATGCACACAAAACAGATGCATCTTGCCATGGCATTTAATCCATCAATTACAACGCCATTCAAGGATCTTGCACCACGTGTCTAATGCTAATTTCATCTTCTAAAACTAGCCTAGACATACTTTAAAGAGAGTGAACCACACCTCTCTCACTCCATTTTCTTCACTCGGTTCACCACTCCTAATTTACTTCACTTACATTCACCGTGAACTTCTTCTTCCTTGACTTCCACTACAACATCACATCTACTTCTTCCAATCATTTCAATTAAGTAAACACGACCATGACATGATTCCCATCAAGTTAAATTGTATTTAGAATTCAGAACTTTGTATTAACGAAGTTAAATTTCACGAAATACAACTTCAACTTTGATTTTTGAAATCCAATAAAAATCATATATGACAAAGTCAAATTTAGTTTTTTTTTTTTCTCTCACAAATAGTGTCCTATAAATATACATTAAAGACTACTTAAATTTATATTGATGTGTTCAGGTTGTTCATGGTGACGATGATTTCCAATTTTCTCCTTTTAAGTAAAGTCGGTGTAAGAAAAATATGACTTCACTTAAAAAAAAGCAATTAAAATCATGCTTTGTTATATGTGACTTAAATATATATCAGAGACAAAAAGAGTCCAGCCGATAAAAGTAGAATTTATCACCAAACGTTAGCAAAAACTTCATAAATCCCATACTTTTGACTTGCACCCGTCAGTTTCAAAAAATACTAAAAATATCTTTATTATTTCCTTTTAAATTTATGAAAGAGTGTTTTCTGAAAATATTTTTTGGGATTAAGTTTTATAAAATATTTTTTAAAACTTAAAATTTATATTCTAAAAAAAATTTAAATACATATTTCAAAATGTATAATTTACGTTTCGAAAAAGTATTTTTCAGAATCTATTTTCAGAATGTCCTATAAAGTATTTTTTTGAAACATAACTTATGTTTCGAAAAAAAAATTCGAAATATTTTTGAAAATTAATTTTTAAAAGTCATTCAATTATGAACATAAAGAATATTTTAATCATTTCACTCAGTGATGGGTGCAGTTCAAAAATGACGAGGGGGTGCAGGAAGTTTTTGCCCCAAATGTTTGTTTTCTATTCGGGCTACAGAGCTTAAAATTGGATCAATTGGGTCATACATGTCACAAAATTTAGTAATTTTTAGTCATACAAGTGTGTTATTATATATTTCGGTTATTTCTAAGAAACGAGCTCAAGAAAAATATTAAAATAGAAACTAGAGTATACGTACTAGTGTAGATAGTTTATATATTATTCAATCACAGATCAAATTGCAACATATATATTAAGTTCATTGACTTTTTATTAGTTAATTCAAAAGTTATAATCAATGACGATTCATTTGTTAACTTAATTAAATGTTTTATGAGGAGGATCAAATTACTGATTTTTTTTTTTATCATCGTCATTCCTTTTTTAGAAATTTAATAGTTAAAATTAGTCATTTATTATAATTATTGTATTTTAAATTTTATAGTGACATCTCTGTAATTTGTTATACCTTTCCAGGTGACAAAAATGTTGTCTCAATCAATTCCAAATTTCAATCTTCGCGTTTTAGAAAAAGTGTCGGATTTTCAATCACATCATACACTACAAGTTGTCATTTACAAAGTTTTGTGAAAACATTTGTTCTATCCTTTTCAACGAAATCCACCTTATTAGCTTTTTTTTTTTTTTATCGATTCAAAGGAATTGAGTATGAAATTTTAGTCAGAAGGTTCTGTTCTATTTTTCACTCAAATTAACATTGTTAAAAAAAATTACAAATTTCCTACTAAATACGTTTCTAATCATGGCATCTCAAAGCTGCTTCCCACCGTGTAAACAAGAAGAGCATATAATTCGGGATTTTGCATGTCCGAGTAACTCTCTCCCATCATAACTATTCTTTTTATATAAACTAGAAATACCCTTCTTTTTATAGACATTTTGAAGTTGAATTTAACCCAAAATCTAAGTTTTAAAGATGGCATTGAAACTTATTTCAATGATGGTTAGACTTATCAAACCACCTATTATTAGCCCATGCTTAAGATGATGTTCACTTTTCTGAATGAAGAGAAGAAACTGATATTGTTAAAATAGTATATTAGAACCATCTCTGCATGTTGGAATTGTTGTACCCTAAAACTCAAATGATAAGAGTGATCCATGATAGAAGGCAAACAATGTGTCTGGTTGTTATGTTATTATCAACAAGACACTTTGAAACCTTAGTTGAACAAAATGGAGAGCTTAATGTGACTGTTAAGACGGTTAGGCTCGGAAGAAAAAGAAAGGGCTGAGAAAATGTGCTATTTTGTGGTCTCTGGAAGAGGCAACATGGTACCTAAACAACTGCAATAACTTGCAGCATAGCATTTGAATAAATGGTATTAACTATTCATTCTAGTGAGCATGACAAAATTGCATTTAAGTGCACATGCCTCAACGCATGCTGTCCAAAACACAACCTGATAGAAACAAGGAATTTACATACAGATATATTTTATGTTCAAATCTCAGTGCACACGTGGCGATTGCCGGTGAGCGTGAAGAGGGGATGCAGAGGGAGTTAGATTTAGCGGTGACCGATTTCGCGCAGGAGATTTTCTGACAGGAGTTTGAACTCTGTGGTGTTCTGAATGGGAGTTTCTGGTTGTAGTTTTGGGGGCTTCTATCTGTTCCAAAGTGGCCAAAACCTCTGTCATTGGAGGCCTTGTCTTGGCCTCACTGTTGAGGCATTGTAGAGCAAGTGTGGCAGCCATAAAGGCACCCTTTTGCGGGTACTGCCCCTCCAACTTGGTATCCATGATCCTGAACAGTCTTCGTTTGTCGCTCAAATATGGTTTCGCCCAGTCCACCAGATTCTGCTCCATACCAGCTATTGTTTTATCAACTGCACGTCTTCCAGATAGAAGTTCAAGCAACACAACTCCAAAGCTGTAGACATCACTTTTCGCTGTCAACCTACCTGTAAATCAATTGGGAAGTTAGTCCAATGTTTTAACATATTATGAGATGCAATGAGTCTTCTCATTTAAAGAGAGATGAACACAAACAACCTCATTAGTGAGGTTGGCATGAGATTTTTTTCTCAATAATGGAGAAAGCATTTAAAAGATTGTGTTATTAGCATTTCTTGTTGTATGAATTTGAGTTCTATAGCAGGTTAAATTGGAGACTGAAGAGACTACATGATTGAAAATTATCAACAATCTACAACAAACCATACCAGTTGCAACATATTCAGGTGCTGCATATCCTTGAGTTCCCATGACTTGAGTAGAGACGTGAGTTCTATCACCAGTAGGACCAGCCTTGGCTAAACCAAAGTCAGAGAGTTTAGCATTGAACTCCTGCAATCCATTTGCATGATAAGTAAGCAGTTTACACAAAGAAAAACCAAAAACTCGCAACAACCTTTATATTCTAGTTGATCTTACCGCGTCAAGCAGGATGTTAGAGGCTTTGAAATCACGGTATATGACTTGTGATTTGGCGTTATGAAGAAAAGAGAGTCCTCTAGCAGCACCAATAGCCACTTTCATCCTCACTGACCAAGAGAGTGGTTGTGGTCCTCCTGTCAAGTACAATGAACCCATAAATCTCAAATATATGCAGTTAACAAAGGAATCTCAAATATCCCTTTACTTTGGCCATCCACAAGCCAAAATTATAATTTTGAAACAACTTAGTCAAAAGAAAAAGATCATTCTCAAGGAAGCAGTAACCTTTAATTTCTTTCTTTGGAGTTTCTTTGGTTGCCAAATGATCAAGAAAATAGCTGAATAGACACAAATTATGAATGAATGGCATAATGGTTTGTGTAACTTACTTCTGAACAGATGGTTCTCTAAGCTCCCTTTCGGCATAAACTCATAGACCAACAGCCGATTCTCTCCCTCCAAGCAGTAACCAATTAATTTAACCAGATTAGGATGGTACAGTTGTCCAAGGTAGTTAACCTCAGTCTGAAATATTGGTTAAAAATTTCATTAGGATGATTACTGAGAAAAAAAAAGTACTTTTTTTCTGCAGGATTGAAAGCAAACACTTACCAACCACTCTTTATGACCTTGAAAACCTTCAGGTTTGAGCTTCTTTACAGCAACAACCATTCCTGATCCAGGCTTTGAAGCTGTAAATGTGTGTTCATCAATCCATCCTTTGTAGACGCATCCAAATCCCCCTTCACCGAGAAGACTATCAGGCCGAAAATTTCTGGTGGCATTCTTCAGCTCATTGAATGTGAAGGACTTAAGATTGGGAGAAGACAAGATTTCACCCTCAGACCTTGGTGTGGGAAGACTTAAGGCGTTGCTTTTTTCACTGTAGGATGGAATAGATAAGCTGGAAGGTGTAGTTTTAGAGATTCCTGATGCAGAAGCAAAAGGGAAAATTGATTAATCCAAATATAGTGCCACTACACAAACAAAAGCAAGTATCAAGAAAATTGAGCTTCCAACCATCAGCAATACTAGAATCCGTTTCTCAACAAGTTTTTAATATACTCCAACAAAAGAGGAATTTTCTTTATTTATCCTTCAATTTCATCAGTTCAACCCACAATCCTAATAATCTCAGAAAAGCAACTCCAAATCTTCCACTTTATTACGTTATGAACTCCCTATAATTCGACCAAACTTTAATTCTAAAAAACAATCCATGCCTAAAATCAGGTGACGTTCCAATCCCCAAAAGAATTAAAGAAGGTGAAATACAGTAAAAACATAATCATAAAAGTAGAAAAAGGACAATATTTTGAAGAATCTGAACCCTTATATTTCAAGCTGAAATTTTCCAACAGTAACAAAAAAACAGAACACGCCCCTCCTAAAAAAAATCATATTACAGTACCACTTCGAGAAAATAACCAAACTTTATCCAACCCCTATTACCAAGAGAGAAAAAGAATCAAACTTTACAACCTCATCAACCCGGAAGACTTAAACCCAGTTCCCGAAAACCATGAAAACGGAAGCATCAGCCTCCAGAAAACCGAAAACAAGAGAAAAATCAGAAAGAGGACAATGATCTAACGCGACCAACCAGAAGTGGATCTGGAGCTCTGAGCTGCATCAACTTTGGCAGAAGAATCTAGGCAGTTACCCATTAGGCCCTGCCACAGTTCTCAACCTACGCAACAGTTCTCAGAGAATAAGTGAAGGAAAAGAAAAGTTTTTCAAGTTGGAAATTTCCAAAGGGGTAGTGATTGGAAGATGCTTGGTTGGGTGGTTGAGGGAGAGAGAGAATGATAAGAAGATAGAAAGAACGAAATAAAGAAGAAGTAGAAGTAGAAGGTGGTGAGGGATTAATGCGTGGGGAACAGCACAGAGATGAAAAGAATCACTTGAGTTTTTGGATTCGCCTATGCTATGAAGAGTCTCACACACTGACATTGGAACCGCGTCTTACGCGGCCACGTGTTCTTAACTGTCTACCCTCGGAAATACGAGCTCGTCAAATTTGGTTTGATAGTTTCGGAGTTTCCCAAAATACCCTTCTTCTTGTCCTTTTCCTTTTCTCTGTCTGTTTTTTAACATTAAAGGACACAAAACAATTGACACACGAAAATTGACTTTTATGCTGTATGGAAAAACTTTATTATTGCAATTTGGTTCAGTAGAGAGTTAAACAGTGAGAGTGTTGTGTTAAATTAACCAAACTTGCTGCTACATTTATTAGATAATTAAGCACTTAGTTTAGGAAAACACTTTTTCTTCAATACTGCTTTTTTTAGTAGTTATAAATAAAGCATCTGGTCTTAAAAGTTGATAAACAATGTCTTAATATTCACTAAATAAATGCATAATTAAGTTTGAGTTAAAATGTAATTTTTCTTCATATACTTGTATTTTTACAAACAAGTTGCTGTTATGCTTGAGACAAAATTGATCTATAAGAAAAGGGAAGTTTTGGGAGATTCTGTAGCAAACCAAACAACGCGGAGTTTAAAGTCCACAAACTGATACACTAAACAATTTTCTAGGCAGGCCGTTTTCAAAAGACACTTAATTGACGAAAAACAATACTATAATTTAATTTGGAGTTAAATATTAAAGTATATTTATAGTTTCAATATACGTCTAAATAAGTTTTTTTAGTTTCTGTTAAAGTATTTATTAGTTCTAAATTCTTAATATTTTTTCTGTTTTTATTATGGTTAGTTTAACGTTAAAAAATAAGAAAATATTAATTAATACAATTAAATAAAAATATTTCATATAAAAATAATTAAATAAATTCTTTGAAGTACGCAACTTTATTGAGTAATATATTTCTTATTTAGTATAAATGACATAATTATATTATTAAAACCAATAATTTACTTTTAACTTTGTATCATCATTAAAATTAATTACGGTTATTTATATGTTTATAATTTATTTTCTATATATTCAATTTAATATTATAACTTTAAATTACTGTAATGTACCTTTTAACGTATAGGATTTTTTTTTATAGATAAAAGCAATAAAATATATTCTATATTTATAATAGTAACTAATGAAAATACATAAAATTACATGAAATATTAAATATAAAATAATCCTATCCATAATATATTAATATATTTTCTCTCTAATCATTCTTTACATATAAAATTGTAAATTTATAATTATAAAATAAAACTATATATAATAATTTATTTTAATATGTTTTAATTAAAAAATAATTATCATTTTAAAAAAAGTAATATAACTTTTTCATAATATATTGAATATGAAAATATATATGTGGTTATCTTATCGTAAAAAATATTAAATATCTTAATTGAATTATGCACTTTTAAATAATCCAGATGTTATTATCATATTTTTAGTTTCAAATATATTAGAGATCAAATTAAATAGGACTAAAACCTTATTTATACCTATTTTAATTTATTACAGATGGAATTAAGCACTTTTAATATCTACTGCAAACCCTTCGCTATCGAATAATAATTACTTTTTTTCTCCTACAAACGAAAGTTAAGAATATAAAAAACCATCATAAAATAAAATGGGTTTCTTTAACAAGGTTGTTGCGGTTTTTTTTTTTATATTACCAGAATGAATAAAATTTTTAATTTATTTAAATGGACTTATATTATATTTAACGAACTAACATTTAACGAAGTTAAAGTCATGACAGAAAGACATTAGTTTCGTTCAAAACTCTTGACAAAAATTGAGGCAGCTATAAGACTTTCATTCAGGACTCTTCACAGAAATGATGAGGCAACTATACAACTTTGATTTGAATGTGAAACTGAAGTACTGAAATCAATATGAAACAATAAAACTGAACACATAAACGATTTTATTAAATTATTTTACACTGAAGTTGTGTTCCTGTAATATAACTTATCGATTTTTATAATTTCAAAAAAATTACAATATTTTAATGGAAAAAGGGTTTGTGTAAAATAGTTGAAAAATGATAGGGGTACAATGGGAAACATTGAGAAAGTTGTGAGCGATCGTCACCTTTAGCTAAGCATGAACGTCAACACGAAACGGATAAAGACAACGCATTTGAGGAGGTGAGTGTGAGAAAGAAGGTATCATCTTCTCTGTTGGAAAAAAACACATAATATTTTATTTACTTTTATTTCTTAGATTAAAATATCTTTATGCCAAGAAAGTGGATGCCCTTTGAAGCCGTTGACGATCACAAATTCATTTCACATTCAGATGGGTCCACAATCTCCCATTACTGAAAATAACACATCACATTCTACAAATCACACAACTTCCACATTTAATAGCCATTAGAAATTCGAATTTCATCTTATTTGCGTTAAATATAAACTTAATTTATTAAGATATTTTTTTACTAAATTATATCCTTCATGTTAGATAAATAACATGATACCCGCCCTTAAAATAAGCTGATCTGAACTTGTCAAATTTAGTATATGCCATTCATGCATAATTATTTTATGTATAAACTAATCATCATCGTCTTCATCATATCAGAAAAAAAGTATGCCATTCTTTCTCTTTCAAATTATCATTTTTTTCAAACACGCCAACTTTCTGGTGTTTGACATTGCACATGCTGAAATATTACTATATAAGGAGAGTGAAGCTATTTATAAAATAGGAATTTCGTGTTAAGAAAATCTTCATAATTTCCCTGTCCAATATATTTCTTATATCATAAAGTAAATGCAATTGCGTAATTGTATTCGTATGCAAAAAGTTAATAATAATTGATTCATTGATTGATTAGAGTCGCCTAATAATCCTTAAAAAATATGGAAGAGAGAGACTTCACACAGATATAAGAATTGTTTAGATATTAATAGATGTCATTTTAAAAAAATGTTTTGTGTTTACAAAAATTATTTAAGATGTATTATTTAAATGCATTTCAATTTGATCATTAATATTAATGAGATTAATGTCACTAATGGCAACCATCCCATTATAGATACAGAAAATTATTTTTAAAAATGTGCACTATAGGTAAGGTTGGGGTATGGACTACTGTATATAGTAGATGTTCCACCATTAATCCTATGATTAATACAAGGTATATACTTTATTAGTATACCTTATTTTGCTAATTCAAATTCCAGGAACACTTTTGTCTATGACTTCATGATTAAAGGTAGATATACGGATTGGTCTGATCATCCATTTAAGATTCAGTGTATGAAACCTCTGAGCTTTAAATAGGTTGAATAAATCCAAATGTTTTTATAATTTCGTATCCATACTTCATAAAAGTATATTATAATAATTAAAGGTCAATTTCAAAATATTAACTAGAGAATTTTTTTCCAATAAACTTATTTAAGGAAAAACTTCAATAGAAATCACATAAATTTATTTACTAGTATACATTTATTTATCGTACAAGTTCAGAATTTGGATCTAATAAATCAAATCTAATCTTGTATTTTTTTTTTAACAGAAATTTTAAAAATTAAAAATTAGAATACATAATAGAAAGTGTTGAACATAATTTTAAGTTTGAATTTTTGAATAATAAAATAAATAATAGAATTTTTTAATTAAATAAATACTAATTTGGTTTGTATAAGTAAATATAAAATATAAATTCTTAATATTGTAGTTATTTTTGTAATCGTAAAAAAATAAAAACAATTCCTTAAATATTTCAAATAATACATTAAAAATGTAAAATTATCTTAAACGATTATTAAAAAAATATTTTATGGCATAAATTTGGTAAAATTTATTGTAATTTAAAAAAAAAATCTTAAAATATTATTTTCAATTAACAACATATATTTATTATAGAATAGATAATTAAGAAAAATAGATAAAAATGTTAGAGATTGTAGACATGTTAAATATAATTTGTTTAATATATATATATATATATATATATATATATATATATATGTGTGTGTGTGTGTGTGACGTGAAGTGGATGCTTAAACAATTTTGAACATAATTTTTTAGTATAATTAGATTTGTGATACTAAAAATATGTTTTAATATGATTGTGTTATTTTAGTTTATAATTTGTGCATATTATTGGTCAAAGTATAATTGATGTAAAAAGTTTATTTTTTTAAACTAATATTTGTACTCACTTTTTCTTTCATGTCGTCACTTATTTATTTATTTTTCCTATGTGTGTTATAATTGTTATACATATACTTAATATTTTTTGTTGTCTTTATCCACCTCGGTCATCCCTATCACATGTTACGTTATCACCTCGCATCTAATCTTGTTAGTCCTCACACCTAGTCGTGCCTCGTCACCCACCCATGTTGTACCCTACCTGATGATTATTGCTTCTCCTTGCATCCCTACAAAGTTGTGATCTAATACTTTGAGGTTACTTAGTAGTTGCATACATATAAATCTCATTCCATCACTCAAGCAACTATTATCGTCCTTTTAATCCAACTTACCTATTGCTTGTACTAATTGTAGTTTCTTTAACTTTGTAAGCTCAAAAATTTCTTTATTCCACTTCTTAAGGTCATTTTTCAGTAATTTGAGTTTATTTTTTATTAATACTAAACTATTACCAGTTACTTGATAAGAATCCCACCATTTCTTAACTTATCCTTGAAGTCTAGTTCTGATTGCCAAATGTTCAAAACTCTGAATGTTTTAGGTCCAGAGTCAATCACTGCTGACTTTACTACTATAGCACAATGGTCAGACACCTGTCTATTTGAATGTATTTTGTTTACTCTTCGGTCAATGTTTCAACTATTCATTTATTACAAGAGCCCTATCCAACCTAATTTTGGTTGTCATGCAGTCTATACCATGTATACTTCCTTCCTACACGTGGGAGTTTGTGTAATCCATTATTTTTTATAAGTCATTAAAGTTTCCCATCTTAGTTGTTATAGTATTTTTTGTTCTAAAAAATCTCTTCTCACTAGGTGAACTAACTACGTTAAAGTATCTTATCTTATTACACATCATCACAATTTACTAGTTTCTACTGTTTGAATTATTGAATTCATTCCACATTCTAATTTTGTTGGTGTTCTCATAGGGTGAGTATACATTAACCACTATTAATGGCACCAGTTGACAATCTCTAGTCTTATTGTACTTAACTATTACAACAATATAACCTTTCCAATAATATTCTTCTCATTGGTGAATTTGTCTTTATGTTACATGATTATAATTCCCCGCGATTCATATTGCACGGAATCCAATTAATGTTGTTATCCTTCCACAAATTATAACATTTCTCTTTGTTCAGTGACTCAATTTTTGTTTCTTGTATATCTCTACCTAGGACCCCTGATGTTAATTGTTATTATTATCATTTAAACTATTTTGTCCCTTCCCCCAAGTTCTCTTTGTTTCATCATTCCTTTGTCCCTCTCCTCTAATTCTTTTAGCATTTCCAACATTTGATCTTTGTTACATGAACAACTAACCCCTATTTTCATAGGCACTTTCCAAATATTTTCTAATTTTATTCTCACCCTTCTTAGTCCAATATAACTTATTACAATTTTCTATATCAACATTAGATAATGAATCACAAAAATTGTAAATAGGTAGCCTCATGTTCATCCATTGTATAGTCTGTCGCAACCGGGGTCACGACGGGGCAATCAAAATTTAATTTTAAGAAAAAAATATTAAATTGATATTGGAGTCGCCACCATAGCTTATTAAGGAAAGTCATGGAAAAACCAAAAATAATAACATAGTCTGCAAACTAAAGTAAGGATTCGGAAGTCGGTTACGTGTGGGGAAGGTATTAGCACCCCACAACGCCCATCCTAAGACGGTACCATTAATCTAATGAATAAAAATAGGTGTGGTTTTAAAAAATATCATTTTTTCCCCAAATAATAACAATAAAAATGAGACTAAAGACAAAACAAACAAATATAAAAAAAAAAAACAAACAAGAAAACATGCTTATAAAAATTATAACAATAAATAATAATTAGGCAGATAAAAATATCAAACAAAAATAAAACAAACAAACATATATATTCTTTATTTATTTGGACCCGACAAGGTTTAACCTTGGTCCTACGTATCTCTATACATGATAGAAAATCAGGATACACGTAGTTCTATTTTAAGAATTTTGGTTTG
>Ga0099824_1004818_pt1 | contig 19306 bp, 7 predicted proteins | sample SiratrowhiteBW_FD_76837 | JGI IMG/M metagenome (GOLD analysis project Ga0099824, IMG submission 76837) | Root nodule microbial communities of legume samples collected from California, USA - Siratro white BW | ecosystem: Host-associated > Plants > Roots > Nodule | place: USA: California... | reverse complement strand
TTTTTTTTTTAAAAAAAAAATATATATATATATATATATATATATATATATATATATATATATGAAACAAATAATTAAAAGAAAATAAAATAAATAATTTTGTCAATAGAAGGATTAGAGGTTCCGATTTTCAAAGTCATTATGCTTTTGTATTTTATTTTGTATAATCAATATAAGTTTATAAAAAAGAAGATAAAGGTAATTTTGACTCTTGTATCAATTGTTGATTTAAAAAAATATGTATGAAGAAAAAATATTTTTATTTAATTTTATTTTTTGAATCATAAATAATTAATATTTATAATGCTTGCTAAAAAAGATATTTCATTAAAATTATTTAGAAACAGTTATCAAAAATTAAAATCCTAACGTTTAGAAAACAATTAAAAACAAATATTACCTATTCCGAAACTGAAGCAATTTCAAAAACAAATTTTCAACAACGATGTTATTTCTTGATTTCCTAATTCAGTGGAAGTCTACTTATCTCATGTTTGAATCTGCATTAGAATATAAGTGTTTTTTTCTCTTTTTCAAGATCACCATCCCTCTTATTCATGGACTCTAAGTGATGAGGAGTGAGAATGAGCCACTTTTGTTACTGAATACTTAAAAACTTTTAGTTGAAATTATAAATGTATTTTCTAGTAACAAATTTTGCATTGCTAGTATATATTTTCCTGAGATCTGTGACCCATATTCGGTTAATTGATTGGTCCAGAAGTTTGGATAGTTTTCTTAGTCCCATGGCTTTCAAGATGAAAGCCAAATTTGAGTACTGGGGCAAGTGCGATTTGGTTTTACAAAGCATGAAAAAAAAAAAAAAATAAAAAACATCCATCCACGTGATTTTACTCGTTGATTCTTACGAATTCAGTATCTCACCATCACACATAATTTGAATCAGAAATACTGTAAAAATTTGTAGGATTGAACAATTTCATGATTTAAATCGCGATTTTGACAACATTGATCTTATTATATAATCTTACTTATCTATCTCCAGGTATTAAGAAATGATGTTCCGTGATTTATATAAAATGATAATTATTTTATTGTTTTCAATGAAAATATGTTATCATAAGATTTTATAGTTATCTTTTACATTAATGATGGTGGTGAAAATGATAATAATTACTATAGAGATAACATGAAAAACATTAAAAAACAGACGATCTCATTATTTAACACTTTTTCACTAAAAACAATAAAAGTTACTTATTGATGACAATTTATATTAACCACAAATTCTTGTATTTTTAACATACAAAGGTAAATAGGTAAAATAACGAGAAAAGTAGTCCTATCATCTGGTTAACAAAAGAATTAACGAGAAAGACTTAATTAAAGATATAACATTTTTAAATACTCAATAGAAAAAAAAATAAGTACTCAATTAAAAGTAATCTAATTTATGATATATTTAAAATTTAATTGAATCTAACAAAAATTGTGCACCAAGTTTTTTGGACTAAAATCAAATTTAGAAAAAAATTGAAGACACCAAAAATATATTTTAAACTATAAATTTATTAAAAAAAATTGCAATTTAAAAATATATAAATAAATAGTAGTTATCTTGAAAGACAAACCGATATAATTTTCTTTCTTCCTTTATTTTTTTCCAGGTAGACCCATTATGCACTTTATGTTGCATCGTTGTTTTGTTCAACCACTAAATCAGACAAGTATTATATCGTTGAGCGCGTCTTACGATACATGTTTTTGTTATTATCATTACCCTGGACCCAATCATAATAAACGAAGCAAACTTTTATTATTCCATGTGAAAGTACAGGACAATCCTCAAACCCTAATTAAAAAATATCAGATATACTAGGTTTAATTCTGATGTACCATGGGATAACAAAATTATGGCATATAACATACTATTTATTGTACCATTTACAAAAATTGATACTCCATGTAATTATTAATAAAAAATACCTAAATAGAAAATCTTCTTAGAAAAATAGGCATAAAGTTAGTTTTTTATGCTATCTAATTTGTCATATTATCGTATACATTTTTAATTTTATAAAGCTTATTTATGTACGTTATATAGTTTTTAAATTTTGAATGGTGTAAATTATATAAAAATTGCAAATAAATAAAATAAACAAGATGATATGTAAGATCCGTAATACTTTATAGTATAATTTAGAGAAACTGGAAAATTAAGTTTATAATTAGAAGTATAATATTTACTTTTGAAAAAAATTAGTTTCAAAAATATTTATTTATCTTTATTGTTTCTTCAAAGCCATACAATTATGACCGTAATTTTTCTTGTTAGATTGAAGTTTTGGGAAGCTAATAAAAAAGTATTGAACCGATCATAATTTGGTTTTTGGTGAGTATAATCAATTTTATATAAATTTTTAACTTTTTCTTCTTCTCTTCTAATGCTTAAAATAAGTTTAAAATAAACTTTTTCTTCTCTTCTTATATTGACTTTTTCTTCTCTTCTTATATTGAATTTATGAGAACTAATTTGGATTGCTTAGATTAGTAAAATAAATTCTGAAAGAACAATTAGATAAAACATGTTTTACAGGAAAGTATTTGAATATAATTTAGGTATGTTTTTAATTTGGATTATATGCTAATATCTGATAAAACTTAGTTAATAGAGTTTAATGAGAGATTTGTTTGATATATGGGTCTATCTTATTTGTTTATATTGAATTTAGAATATAATTGAAATTTGGGAGTTGATATATAAATTTTATATATCTATATTTGTATACGAATTGTAAATTTTAATTGTTTTTATTCTATCTGTACGTACTTTAATATGTTGAAAGTTTATTTTCTTTAACTTATTTTTTTTTTTTCTATTGTGTTGTAAACTGTGGTAATTATATTATATATATAAACCAGACACTGATGTAGGTACAGAATATCTTAAAAAACCTAAACTTTTATTTTAAAATTTATTTTCGTAAGAAAAAATATGTTTTATATAAGTTGAGTGCTTATATGATAACTATTTTAAAATACTATACATGTGTCATGTAAAAGTTAACACTATAAAAATGAATATATTTTATATAAGTTGAATGCATGTGTAATAACTATTTTGAAATACTATGTACATTACGTAAAAATTAACACTTTAAATTTAATATATATTTTGAGATATTAAAAAAATGTATTTTACATACAATTTCATAATGAATTTATTCCAACATGTAAAAAATATAAACACATTTTTTAAGAAAAACTCAAATATTATTTAACGCTTTATAAATTATTAGTATTTTTGTCTCTATGAGATATACTTTTCAAAATAAATTTAAGAAAAAAATTGTATATATTAAATCTAATTTATACTTAAACTAATATATTTTTTGAAGATAAAGAAATAAAACAAGCTTTTCGAAATGCTAATATATAATTGTTTTAATTTTTTTAAGAGAATAATATTGTAAACAGTTCTTTTATATCTATTTTAAATTCTGATTTAGAATTTATATATAAGTTAATTTTATCCCATAATATTTCATTTTAAGTTTTCTCTGTTTCTTTTATATAATTGTTTATTAAAAGCTTGTCTGAACATATCTTATTTCCAGCTTCTATTTTTTTATGAAAAAACCTCATGGATGAAGATAATAAAATTTCTAAAGTACATAAGCTTTGGAAGATATAAGTTTGACCACAATAAATACATCAAAAGAGAAAAAGTGCTATAACAAATACTAGGAAAGAAAAAGAAAAAAAGGTTTGAGTAAGAAAAGGGGCACTCAGAAACGACAAAGCAGAAAACCCACATTCTTCAATTGATACCACATTGGACGTTCTTCAATAATTAACTTCCCTCCAATACGACGTCGCCTTCTCCTCCTTCACGTTCACACTCCCACGTGCTTATTGCGTGGCACTTCGCCTCACAATTTTAATGAAGCAACATGTACCATGTTCCACTCCAACAACAAAAACAGCAACAATAAATAATACAGTACCATGTGGGGTTAACTATTTGGGCCGTTCTATGGGACCCACACCCACGCCATTCACTTGCACAGCATAAATCTCTATTTTTTTTTTATTCTAACTTACAAGATACCATTATTATTCAATTGATGAATTAAATATTGCTTTTCTGCGAGAGATACGGATACGTTATAACAAAAAACTCTGTTGGTTATTTTGAAATAGAAAACCTTTTTTTTCAAAATTCACTCTTATCCAAAACCTTTCATAAACAAAATAAAAGAAAAAAAAGAAAAGAATGAAAGAACAAATCTTTAAGCATTTTAACAAAGTCTAATGATTTTGAACAGTTTTAATTTGGTTTTAAAAGAGTATGTGTTATTATAGTGTAATATTGTCACTATTCATTTAATAGAAAAAAATCATTTCTAAAATAAAATTAATTGAAAAAATTAAAAATAGTAAGCATAACAAAACTATTCAAATGAATATAAATTTAATTTAAATGAACTCGAATTTTATATTAAACATCGTGTTGTTGTCTTACAATAACTTCATAAAAATCTGTTTATTACCATATAAATATTAAATAAAGAATAAATATATTTATCAAGTGTTTGAATTCATATTTTCACGTAACTAATAAATTTGGATTTAATGATATTTAAAATAGAAATTTATTTTTAATTTCAAAATGTAACACCTATTCAATATTTATTATATTTCTATTATTAGAATATTTTTTTAATGAGAATATTATAATATTTTATTATTCAGTGAGAGTGTTTTGGTTTATTAAAATGTTCGTAGTTTTTGCTTTTTTATCTCTTTTAATTTATTATTTTCAATATGTTTAGTTTTATTATTCTTAAAGAAATTTTCAATAACTAAACTTAAATTAGATAATAATGTTTTAATTTCGAAAGAAAAAGTATATAATAAATTGTGTGTGAATCAGTTTTTTTTTTTTTTTTTTTTTATATAAATATATAAAAATATGGATAAAAATTGAGTTAGTTGATTGGTTACTTTGATATACATATACTCCTCCAACCACCAATATTCTTTGTCGCTGTGAAACTCTTGTCTTTCTCTTCCTCTCCTCAAGATAAGGCAGAGAAGAGAAGGAAAGAGAGGGAAGGAGATGGAGGGTGCAAAAACGGCGGTGGAGCAACCCGTGGCGTCGCCGTCCAAGTTTCCGTTGAGCTTTTGGGAAACCACGGTGGCTTCAACGGTGGCTTTGATTTTCGCTGCGGGTCTAATCGGCGTGTACCTCACCATGCCCGATTCCGATTATAGCTTTCTAAAGCTCCCCCGCACCATCCAAGACCTTAGACTCCTTCGGTAATGTTCCAGCCAACATTTCCCTTTTTGTTATTTTACACGCGAACGTTGAAAAACAAAGAAAAAAACCAACCTTTACCTCGTTTTCGTTGTTGGGTTCCCCTTTCTTCTCTGTTTTCCAATTAGGTGTTTTCTTTCCGGTGCAAGATGCGATTTTTATCAATTTGACGATAGTTAATTTGTTGCCAATTTCATTTCTGTTTAAATGGACGTTCTAATTATCAAATCGGGTTTGTTCCGTTGAAAAGATCTGATCCGGAACCGTTTTTTGGGTCAAATCATGATGATTAATTGAAATCGTGATTTGAGAATGATGTTTATAAGGATTCTGTGTAAACAGGATTAGGCTATTTTAATTTTTTTTCTCTCTTCCTTTTCTCTATTTTATCCCTTTGAAAAGCAGATCTGAAAAGGGTGTTTGGGTCTTGGGGGATCCCGCAGCTTGGAGTGAGTATATGAGAATATTAGGTTTGTTATTGTTAATAAATTAATTGAGGGTTGTGCTCTGAGTCAACAAGTTGGCATCTTGCAAGTTGCTAGTATATATTGGTCGAAGGTCACGTGCTATTCTAATAGGGTTCCATTGATGACACTTTGGTGCAGTTTGCAGTTAGTCCTAGGTTCTAACTTGTTATCATCTTTCTTCTGATAAACTTCCATTTTCAAATAAAAAAAAAAAAATAGTTGCAACACCGACAAACTCTTCAGCGCTGGGGCTTTGACTGAGATCAAGAGATATATTTTCTTATTGCTTCCATTGTATTTGACTTAGGATGAGCCTTGGTGCAAAGTTATGGTTGTTGTTGTTGACTCCTTGTAACTTGGAGGCACAGGGTCAGATCGTCATAGGTTGACCACAAGTCATGCATATATAGTAATGGACTACCTGACACAAAACCGATATTTGTTTTCTCAAACATTTGGCCTGCAGTGGGAGCAGGCTAAATGATGGAATCTACTATGCTTTGAGATAGTCTATTGACTTTGCAATTTCATTTCAATATGTGAATAGTATATAATTTCTCCTATTTTTAAAAAAATGTTTGTGCTTGTGTAGAAAAGGGAATTTGGTGAATCCTGAATATAGAAGGGGAAGTTGACAATAATATAAACTGTGTAATGCTTTATCTACCTTTTATTTATTTTTGTAGAGATAACCTTGAGAGCTATACAAGTGACTACACTGCACAAGTCTTGGTGGGGTACTGCGTGGTATATATTTTCATGCAGACTTTCATGATTCCAGGGACTGTGTTCATGTCATTGCTTGCTGGAGCGCTCTTTGGAGTCTTTAAAGGAGTCGCTCTTGTTGTGTTCACTGCCACAGCAGGAGCTTCTTCATGCTACTTCCTGTCTAAACTGATTGGACGTCCAATTCTCTCCTCTCTCTGGCCTGAAAAGTTGAAATTCTTCCAAACTCAGGTTTGTTTCAACTTTCCACCACATTGGTTTTGATCCAATCTACACATGGAACTAAGAAAGTTATTTGTATGTATCATAGGTGGCTAGAAGAAGAAAGAGTTTGTTGAACTACATGCTTTTTCTGAGATTGACTCCAACCCTTCCCAACACATTTATTAATTTTGCTTCACCAATTGTGGATGTGCCTTATCATATCTTCTTTTTGGCAACTGTTATTGGACTGATACCTGCGGCTTATGTCACTGTCAAGGTATGTAGCCTTCCTAAATTACAAAAATATTACAACAGCTAAACAAAAAGAGGACACAGAAAAGTGAAATGTATTGATGATTTATTCTAAGAGATTGAGAAAGAAAACATGTTGAATAATTTTGTGTCCTAAAAGGTCCTATTGTCCCAATGAATCAATTATATACATTTTATTATGAGTTATTTTCTTTTTATTTATTACACTATAGTATCTTGAAAAGAATATTTAAAGTTTCTCTGATTGTATTTGAGTTTGTGGTTTTCTTATGCAGGCTGGGTTAGCTCTTGGGGAGTTAAAATCCATGGGGGATCTCTATGATTTCAACTCAGTTGCTACCTTGTTCCTCATTGGTGTTGTGTCAGTTACACCCACACTAATGAGCAAGAACGAATCATAGCATTATATAGGCCAAGAGTCATTGTGTACGAAGGCCTTGTTCTGCTGACAGCTAATATCAGTTCAGTATTTGTACAGATCTCCAAAAGAGAAAAAGAAAAAAAAAAAAAAGCAATTTCATTCTGATTCTCTGCAAATAGGTTTATTCCAAATGCTGCAGTTGTTCATGACAAGCGTATGATTGGTCGGATCTATGCCAGTGGCAAGAAACGATGAATTAGTTATGTACATTGTTCATGAGTCGATTATGTGTAAAACATTCACTTATTGAATGGTAGTTGTTTTGTCATGTTTACATCCACAAAAGATGTTCTCCTCATCTTTCCCATCATTTTGTTACACATCAATCACTCATTCACTTTCCAAGTATTTCTTTTTACAATGTTACGTACATGGAATCAATGCATCATGTGCACTGGGTGGCAGGTAGGATATGGAACCTACCACGCCAGCCATGAATGTCAAGAGAACTGTAAGGATGGGTTACTGTACTAAATATCTTAAAAGCTAACACTTTCTCATATAAAAGTAATATCTTTATACTTGAAGCAACTCATTTCTTTTCAATCAAGAAACTCCTTAGTTTTGGAATGTATACAATGTCATTTCTAATTCTTTGTATTTCTCTGTCTGGGATTTATTTATTGTGTAAAAAAGAAGGATATAAATGAAAGGGAAAAAAATTAAGAGAACAATTAAATAAAATATGTTATGACGAATTGAAGAATGTGTTGAAAGTGTTGTCTATATGAATCTTTGGTACCTAAAATTTGACCCTGAATAGCAATGCTAGATGACAACTTATGATTGAAAATGCAATTTAATAATGAGAGATGTTGATTATGTCAAAAATTGCATATTCTAATATAACCCAGTTAAGCAACTGTTTATCCCCTCAACTCAACTTGGCTCTCTTTCAACAAGAGTAAGAGAACCAAGCCATACGTACACACTTCTTTGCTTTCACTCATCTTCACAATGCATTCTTCATTAAGTATAACGTACGAAGTAAGGAAAAACAAACCCAAGTCCCACGTAGACATAACTTACACACACATTTAGACATTCTAGAACACACCCTAGGGTTTCCAATAGCTTCAAAAGAGAACAATTTTCCCCGTGATGGCCACCGAAGTAAATGGGTCCAAGGCATGGATCTGGTGTGGTTCCATTGATTAGGCACTAGAATATGAATTCATGCAATCCTCTACAATAGACTATTCCCTTCATATTTATTCATCTTTCTCCTTTTAGATAAGGGTTAGGGAAAACATTGGGTCAATGCCTTAATTCTGTTTATTATTCTTTAGATCGTAAGAAAATAAAGAATAAACGCAGCTTAACTGAATCATAAATCTAGCATTTGTTTAGATAAAAATTGATAAATTGAAAGTTTAAATATATTTTTAATCTATGACTAATGTTAAAAAAATAATTAATAGATAATTATATCTATTATATTTCTTAATATCATAATTATATCTATTTAATATTTTTTTATTTTAACATTATACTTACACTGTAGTGATAATAAGTAAAGGATTTAGAAATAATTATTTTTGCAAGTAAAAATAAATAATCTTTACAGGAACTAAACATTTAGACCTAAAATTAATTTTAGATTATAATTTAAAATCATTCAGAATAATGTGATTTATGTTTATTATATTACTGTATAATATTTTATCCACGTATAAAACTATAATAACTTCAACCCAAAATCAATTTTGAACTGGACCAATTTTTTAAATGTGAAACCAAAGAAAAAAATTTATCCCGTTGATGAGATTACATATACATTTAGACGATGAAAATGCTGCCTGTTTCATTGTCCTCCAACCCATTCAGCTAATAAAATGACAAAAATAAATTCTTCTGAATGTTGTCATGATAAAGTACAGAAAATATAATTAAAATAAGCTTATGAGAAAGAATCGAAAAATGCTCCTTCTAATGGTAGGACATGCAAAGAAGCCTTTAATCAGGCCTAAAAGAGGAAGTTACAACCTACCAAATAAAAGAACACTACAAACTAAAATTACACATCAAATTTAAAAATAATAAAGTGACCAGACAATGATAAATCCCTCTCCACTGATTTCTTAATTCATATTCACCATTCGCCACCAAATGTGCCAAGTCCACTAAGAACTGTAGGAGAAATCTCCCATTGACTTGAATCCATGCTAGGGTCGGTACAGAACTTTCTCGATGTGCACACTTCCTCTCCTCAATAATTAGAGCTAAGGCCTAAGCAGAACTAAATAATCCTTCGCATAAGAAACATGCTACCTGTTCTTTTTCACTTTCTTATTACGCAGGGAACTATCTGGAGTACGACTATCAAGCTTGCGTTTTATGCCTGCTTGTTTTGGTGCACCACTCTCCTTGTGAAATTTTGCTTTAGCCTTTCTGGCAGCCACTGAAGGCCTCTTTGTCTGGCGTTGTTTTGGCTTTTCTCCACCTTGGGTTTTCTTGGGCACATCTGATTTGGTTGCACGTAGACCCTGATAAGATGTGTTGGTTTTTCTGTTTGACCTGTTAATACTGCTCGGAGGAGACCGTGAAGCCACAGAAAATTTCTTTGCAGGAGTACCAGGAGCTTGTGTTGATGATGTATGTGGCCTTTTAGAAGGGGTACGAGCTTGTGTTGATGATGTCTGTGCCCTTTTAGAAGGGGTAGGAGCTTGTGCTGATGACGGGTTTGGCCTTTTAGATGGCGTAGCATCCGCTTTGGCATGAGAGAGCCTCAATTCTCGGTCTCGAAGCTTCAAGTTCCTTTTCTTAACAACAAATTTAGCAGCTTCCTGCATTTACAAGACAAAACTTTAATAATAATTTATTGACATATGGGATAAGACATGAAAGAAGTTCGGACATTCCTTATGCCACTTTTATTTTGAATGCAAAAACACTACCTCTAATAACAACCTAACATGTCTAAATTTACAACAAATCAAACACCATTTAGTAAACTTGAAGGATTAGCAGTATAAACCAAATGAAGTATCAGTTCATTCACAAAGTAGTAATCAACATAAGAAACCCTACGATTTTCGTGCTGTACTCGCACACTAAACCACACTCAGAAGGTCAGCAGTATACGCCAGAGGCATTCGACTACAGCTAAGGAAATGAAACAAGAAAGAAAGAAGATTTGAGCTGAAAGTTCGTAAGTGTATATAGATGATTTGAAAAAAGCAAAAAAGAGATGTAGTTGGTTTAATTGAGCACTGACCATAATACCCTTTGTCCCATATTATATTAATTTACACATGCTAGGAATTTACACATGAGAATGGGCTTTTCAGATTAACATTTCATTGAATTTACCCGCAGAATGAGTGCAGATTATGGATTACCCATAATCAATTGTCACATATTATGCCACACTTCTTCGGCGGTAAGCCTAAAGATGGAGAGGGGGATGAGTGCCTATTTAAGTTGTGTTTATATGTGACAAATGTTCAAAAATAAGAAAATGGCTTGAAAAAATTATAATTATTAATAGTAAATAATCAAGGTCTCTTCATGGAATGCAGTTATTGATAAGATAAACGCATTAACAACAGAAGCCAAGGAACATAAAAGGAGAAAAAAAATAGAGACCTGTTTTAAAGGTAGGGAAACACCTTAAGAAAATAGAACAGGTGAGACTATCCTGCCACTCAGCAAACAAAAAAAAAAAAAGAGGAGAAAACAGATATGCTGAGATGCGGGAGGGGACAGAGACCAATCTGCATAGCTGAGCATCGAGGAGTGACACATAAAAGTAGGTTTGGTCAAAGGCACATCCAGAGTGGCCAGAAACACTGCCAAAGCTGGCTCAGTGCAAGAAAAGTGTTTGGTTTCACAAATGGGAAGCAAACTAGTTTTTCTGATATAAAACATCAAGAAATGGCAAAAATACCATAAAATGGCTTCTTAAATTATGCATTAAAACAAGATGGTAAATATGGGATTTTTCCCTGTGAAAGAATAGTGGTAGCAGTAGCAGCATCAAGGGCCACAATTTCCCAAAGATAAAAGGAACAACGGGCTGCTACTTTTCCTCCTACCTCAAAACACAGCAACAGCAGATGAACAATGGTCTGAGGCATAACGCATTGCTCCTCCACAATATCAGAGTCTCTAAGTCTAACTAATACTAAACTCAATGAAACAAGGTAGCTTTTGAAAATGACATGTATATACCTAGTTACAAAAAGACATGATATCAAATATGAAGCGCCAACCAATAAGGTAACAAACAATCAAAACAAAGAATTTTAAAAGGAATCATACAAATGAAGAAATTAGGTCTTTATGGCCTTGTCGGCCGCAAATACCACAGTGATTTCACCGAAAGCAAGGCACACAAGAACATCAACTATAAAATATTTGAACTAAATATGAAAAGAGACTATAGTAAGAAATTATATGAAAAACTATTCAGGCCCCTGATCATACCTTTGTTTTAAATAGCACATAAGCAATACCCTTTCCAACATTAAGATGAGGATCTCGAACAACTCTGACAGCTTCTACACTTGATTCCAGGTTGGATATACCACAAAATAACTGATAAAGCTCTTCATCCTGTAGAAAAGGATCACATGATAGATCTATTAGACAACAATGACAGAATTCTGTGACCTTCAAATATAAAATTATCTATTAGAAACACACCTTCACATCAAATGGGAGGTTGCCTACGAAAACAGTTCTCTTGTTGTCATAAAGAGGAACACTTTCCCCTTTAAGTTTCTTGCGGGGTGGACAAGCTCTATCAACACGAATGTGATTCCCTTCAACCTACAGCCAGATGAATGCACAATAATTTAAAAAAAAAATCAACAATTCCAATAAAAAGAAACACAAGGTAAAACAGCATATTTGATCCAATCCACCTCAACTTTGAGAACCAAGGGCATACCAGTGACATGTTGTGTGACAACGAAGCCTGTGCCGATTGCTCGGTTTTGAAAACAATGTATCCATGTACACTGCAAAAAAAAAATACAATATGTGTCTATTAGAAACGCATAGAAAAGGTATCCTTTACACAGAAAACGCTTGTATTCTTATCAGACTCACTACAAGTCACTCAAGACCACAGCGAGAAAACTATACCTATTTGCAAAATAAAATCTATGAAATGAGCTTTTATAGTTATCCTTAGAATGAAATAAATAAATAAATAAAAACAAACATAATGATTTCTCGAAGCCCAAAACAAACAGGTTTAACCTTTCTACAGAATCCATATAGTCATTTCAAAACAAATGACATATAAAAGTAACCGCATTCACTACAAACTATTAACAATATCCCCATCAATCATTATTCAGAACCATTACCTATCAGCAGCATCATTTATTTTCTTCGCAAGGATAGCTCCCTTTCTAGGTTTCTTGGTCTGGTTCACCAAGAAAAAAGAACAAACAAACATTAAATTGTCATCCCAATAAAAAAAACAATGAAAATCTCAACAGTACAAAACAAACTCATGGGAAAAGAGGAAAACCTACATCTTGTATTGGAACAGAACGAATCCTCACAGACTCTACCTCACCAAACTTCTTGAACTCCTTCAACAGAATCTTCTTTTTCACCTTGAGAGGCAAATTCCCAACAAAGATAGTCCTCAGAAGCTTATCCTCGTCATCAAAACCCTCTTTTGAAACCATCATATCAGCCGGATCATCTAATGTCTTCCTCTTGTTCCCAACAGTTTTATTCTCAATCCCTTCCTTTTCAACTTCCTCCACCGGCCCATATCTCTTCTCCTCCCACTCTCTTTCAACTTCATCCCTTTTCCTCTTCCTTTTCCCAATTGCTTCTGCACCCACATCAAGTCCTCCTTGTCTTTCTTCATCGGAACCGCGTTTCCTCTTCTCTGATTTCTTCAAAACTTCGTTTCCAGAAACTGGATCAAGGGCTGGGCTTTTCTCTTCGTTCCTCTTCCGCTTCTTCTCGTCGCCGGCATCGCGGTTCTCGGCGTCGCCGTTGGAAGGGACGTGAGTGTGGTTGGTTGTGTCGGAAAGTGGAGCAGGTTTTCTCCGAAAGGGGTTGTCGTCGGAAAATAGAGAGGCGGCTGCAGTGTCCTGTTCCGGCGCGTTGCCGAAGAGTTTGTTGAAAATGCCGGGAGGTGACGAAACGGTGTCGGTTTGAGAGGTTTCTTGCGGTTCCTTTGGTTTCTTCTTGCCCATTGGTGAATTGGATTGGAAAGAAGGAATCGAAAATCGGCGAAGAAGTTGTTCCAGAAAGAAGAGAGCTTTGGTAGAAACCCTAAAATAGGTTTAAGGAGGTGGAGGAAGGAAGGGAGTGTAGAGGCATCTGAGACGTAGAAGCTTCAAATATATTTTGCAAAGACAAAATAAAAAAACAAACTTGAAAACATAAATATTATTGTTCCTATCTTTCTAACCACTAACAATGTCTCAATGGTTAATAATATTAATTAATTAGTATTTTAATTGCGTAAATTAATTTTTTATTTTATATGATTATACTTTTAATAAATCAATATATAAATATGATAATTTATAATAGATTTTTTAAGATATATAAATAATTTATAATGCAATTTAGTGCTATTTTTAGTTATTAAAATTTTAAAAATAATTAAGTTAAATTAAAAATACTGAAAGTTATATATTGAAAAAACATGAGAAACTTAAAAAACTTAAAATATTTTTTTCAAAAAATTCATAAAATCCTAATAATTAAAATAGTCAACTAAAAACACTTCGTTTCAAAAGTTGGCTATTTTAATTGCTGCAAATTAAAAGTTTTTTTAATTTAAAACATAATATTAAACAAAACTAATATAAAGTCATTATTTTTTTTACTAGGATTGACTTGAAAAGGTTAAAAATTTTATAGTTGTCAGGATTGTTAAAATAAAAATATATCACATTACAATATAATTAATTTGATTTTCTTAAACCTAAACAAACAAAAATGAATTTACTTTATTGTAAAATTAACTATCATACATATTATCTAATTTCTCTTAATATTTAAAGAATTTATCCTTATTTGTAACATAGCATGTTAACAACTGAATACACAAAAAAAAAAAATTATCCCAAATATATATCGAATAAAAAGTTTATTCGATATACATCTTAATTTTTTGTATACCGAACCCGGTCTGGTATATAAAGTTAAAAAAAATTGCATAAATGGCTAATGAATGGACAGGATCTGGTATGATTTTTTATATCGGATGGTTGTATTTCGATATATAAATTGCATACCGGTACCAATTACATACCTGAATGAATCCCAGATGCCTGCATCCAGTGATCTAACAAACTGAAAACTACGGTAAATCTTACTTTGTCGTCACCCACCACAAATGGAAAATCCTTTTCTACCGTATAATCATATCCTCAATATTGTAAAACAACACCGTCGACACTTACTTGTCAAAATCGATTCAATCTAATGACAATCTTGATTGTAGTTTACATTGCCTTATTTTATATCAAAATTAAGTCACTAAAATTCCACCGTATAATCATATCCTCAACCTTGTAAAACAACACCGTCGACACTTATCTGTTAAAAACGATTCAAGCTAATGACAAACTTGATTGTAGTTTACATTACCTTATTTTATATCAAAATTAAGTCACTAAAATTCCCCGTATAATCATATCCTCAATCTTGTAAAACAACACCGTCGATATTTACCTGTCAAAAACGATTCAAGCTAATGACAAACTTGATTGTAGTTTACATTGCCTTATTTTATATCAAAATTAAGTCACTAAAATTCCACCGTATAATTATATCCTTAACCTTGTAAAACAACACCGTCGACATTTACCTGTAAAAAACGATTCAAACTAATGACAAACTTGATTGTAGTTTACATTGTCTTATTTTATATCAAAATTAAGTCACTAAAATTTCCGTAAGAGTTTATTCAAAACCTAAAAATCCCCCACATCATCTGTCTGGCTATTATTGTAGCAAATTTATTTGTTATCTGTTTAAACTTACTATTTCATATGCTTTACAATCACATATCTCTTATTCTAAGTGTTATCACAATCACAGTTATTTATATCTTTTTGTTACTATTCATACTAAGCTCAAGTCTTTTAAGTAAACAAGCCAATAAAGGGTAAATTTTTTGAAGACGTTTCTTGTGCACCCAAATCGGGTAAATTTTGTTGAGACATTTCTTGTGCACCCAAATCATCTACTTTGAGATTTATCTTATCTGTTTTTGTTTCAAAAAATTGATTCATTCATCAATTAGATGAAAATAATGTATTCTCACCAAAGATGTAAATGATGTCTTTTTACATGGGTGCTCAATAAAAAAGTTTACATGAGAGCACCTTCTAGTGTAATCATCTCTTACGGGAATTGTATTTGCAAGTATTGAAAATCTCTATATGCCTTAAAAGCAAACTAGTAAACAGTGAAATAAGAAGCTTAATTTTGCTATTCTTGCTCTTAGATACATTTAAAGCTCTACAAATTGTTCCTTATTTGCTTAAATAAATCAATTGTGTTTTACATCAATATTAATTTATGTTGATAATATTATGTTTATTGTAAATATTCTTAATGGAATTAACAAAATCAAACAACTACTTTATGATAAGTTTATCTTGACTATTTAAAGTATTTCTTTAAGATTTGAAGTTGTCAAAAGGTAAACTATCTTATTCTCAATCATTGAAATTGTTGTTTCGAAATAATTTTTGAATATGGTTTAGATGGTTGTAAACAAACTAATTTCCATGTTAATCCTTCTGTAAAATTGAATAATGGATACATCCTTGATCCTATTTTTTTGGAGATTGATTGGTAACTTACTACATTTGACCAACACAAGGCCTCACATAGGTTTTGTTATTTAACAAATTAGCCAATTTGTTTTTTAAGTAAGGACACCTTACTTGCAGACAACTTTAAGAATTCTAACATATATTGAAAATGCTAAAAAAATGAAATTGTTTTATTCTATTCATAATGATCATAAAATTCACTTCAAGCTCTTCTTAATCAGAGTGAGCCATGTGTCAAGTTAGCAGAAGATCTGTTACTTTAAAATATGCATTCTTTGATAGTTCTTTAATTTATGAAAATCAATAAGCAATTTACCATTTCCAAAAATTCTAGAGTGAGTGTATAATTTTAGCCTCCCTTAACTGTGAATTACAATGAATCAGATAATTTGAGTTTCATCATTTAAGTTCATTTCTTACTTTATCGGAACGTGCTTCCGTCGTTCAACTTTCCGAAAACTCTTCCTTTCGTGAAAAAAACAAGACACTAAAATTGATGGTCATACCATTCAAATCATGATAAAAGAATGTCTCATTTTTCTATCCCATGTTCCCACCTTGACACAGAGTATTAGATTTATACTCTTCCTGACATTTTTATTTTCTTTATAGTACTTATCAGCTCGTTAGCTTGTTTTGTTTTCTTATGTATAGTTAGTTATCTTTGTGTTATTCCATATATAGTTGTTAATGAATTTATGAAAAAATAACAATATGGGTAATTCCTTCGTTATCTTTCAAAATTCTATTAGAATTTGTACTTACTTTCTGTGGGCGGACTTTGTGGGTATAAATTCCCCTCGTATAATTCATGTAGACCCAAAAAAAGGGACTTTCAAGTTGCAATTACTCACCAAATATGTCCAAACAATAGGCATGGAGCCATTAACAAAACAGAGGATGTCAGGATCATTCTATCACAACTTGTGAAATCCGTGTTGAATTTTTGTCGTATGGAAAACTGGTATCAGAACAAAAATATTAGTTATACGTAGAAACCGACTAACTTTCAACAGCAAAAATCCATGCTTTCCATCGAGTGTAGAATTGGTGAATAGATCTCAGAGTTTTTCATAACCCAGGAACAATGTTTATACCCATACAGTTCACCATCGAGACATACATCAGGTCGCATGTGATCAGAGAAATGCGTTTCCAATTTGTCCATGAAATATTCACAGGTTTCTTCTGAGCAAGAACAATCTCAAGCATTCTGGTATAAATGATTTGAAGAACTCAATTCAGAGACAAAATGGCTGGAGAAAGACACATCGATGAAAGTGATTAGCCACAACTTATTCCTAGTTTTCAAACCCATCACAAAAAGAGAATCACTAGATTCGATGACCAAAATCAGAGTTCGGACAACAAATTTTAACATAGAAGGATAGATGCAGCTACTAAACTATGAAAACAAAAGCTCTTTGGGAAAAGAAGCTAGATACGATTTAGGCTTATGAAATCCAGAGCAACGTGATATCAACAATGGATGCAATTAATTAATCAGCAACCAAGATTTGATAAGGAAAATTAGCAGCTCATGAACAAAATTTTAAAACTGCGTACACTTAATACGATAACTTATACCGCACATAGTTACATGTACAAGCAAGTTACAAATTACATGTTAAAGCGAGTAGAAGGAACGAAAAAGACAGAGCTAGGTATCACTTTCAGTTCAGTCTCTCATCTTCTAGTGTATGGTCTTTTTTTGTAGCTTTCGGTTCGACAAATCAAACAAAACCACCACCACACCGTTTATTGCTTTCATCTAACGTAACCTTTTCACATTCAACGCCGGTTAGGAATATATATATATACTAACAAACAGGTAGCACTTAATTATATAGCAGCTATCATCTCCGTCGCCGTTTTCTCCGTCATTCCTCCGTTAACTTCCTCTTCCTCCTCCTCCGCTGCCCACATGAAGTGCGCGTATGATCCGAGCACAGTGCTGAACATAAAATAAAACAATTAATCATTAAGAATAATAATTTTCTATTTTCGTTATTCTCTGTTTGGCTATAATGAAAATGTGAGATTAAGATTATACCAATCATTAGGAGCGGCGTGAATGGCCTGGTCAAAGTAAGATTTGGCTCTCGCTTCGTCTCTCTGCGTTTCCCATATTAGCGCTCCGTACAGCGAAAGCAATTCGCCGTCGCCAGGGTTTGCGAGAATCGCTCGTCCGTAATATTCCTCTGCTCTTGTCGTGTCCTTCTCCACCTGCATCATCCGTTAAAATTAAAATCGTTGATTCTTTTAATTTTTTTTTGTTCATTGAATGAATCAATATGATCTTGCTTTGTTTGTGAAGCGTTTCACGCACCTCGTGGAGGAATTTGCCGTAGTTTCTCAGAAGAAGCGCGTCCGTCGGGTTCGACTTCAACATCTTCTCGTAGTACGCGTCCATTTTCATCCTATCACCGCCGTTTCCGCCGGTGAGAGTCTCGTCGCCGTGATTTCCACCGCCGCCGCCTCCGGATTCTAGATCCAACGGTAGGATCCCGACGTAGCTCGGCTTGCGTATATTGGCGTCGGAGAAGAATTGTTCTTCGTGAGGTACGATCGGCGGGGACGAGCACGATCCGGTGCGGTGCAGATTTCGGTACACGCCGGAATTCTCAGGAGCACGTTCCGACGAGGCTCTGTTGATCCAGTTCTGCGGTGCGTCCCTGCGGGCGTTGGAGTGGGAATAGTGCATTGAAATCGTGGAAAACTTGGCGTGGCTCTTCTCGCCGGCGAAAGAGGCTGAGCGCGTGAGAGAACATCGAGGTGAACCGTGGAGAACCGGATTCTGGACCGGCAGCGAACCGGTTCGGATGAGAGAAACTTTCATAGTTTTGATAAATTAAAAAGGTTGAGTGTTGAAAGAGCGATCAGCCCCTGACTTCTAAAAGTGCAGGTACCCCCTTTATATATGGCGAGCTGAATGGTGCTTCAAAACGAACGTACTATTTTGATCGAATATTAGCCGTTGGATGGGATGAAAGGCTGACCCAAGTGAGCACTGTATTACGACACGTGTCAGGTTGCACTTTCACTCCTGTGCGCAATTGTATATTTAACCTTTTTATTACTATTGATAAATGTAAAAAAAAAAAAAAAAAAAAATATTTATTATTATTAAAAATTTGTGATTTTTTTAGTAAAAAAATTC
>Ga0099824_1004814_pt1 | contig 19311 bp, 8 predicted proteins | sample SiratrowhiteBW_FD_76837 | JGI IMG/M metagenome (GOLD analysis project Ga0099824, IMG submission 76837) | Root nodule microbial communities of legume samples collected from California, USA - Siratro white BW | ecosystem: Host-associated > Plants > Roots > Nodule | place: USA: California... | reverse complement strand
TATATATATATATTATATTTCAGGCACTATAAACGAAAGAAATATCTACATGAAAACAGCCTAATAGGAAGCATACATTCTTGGTCTCTTTCAAAAGCCACTCTTGTCTTATTGCACCATTGAACTCCAGTTTTCCAGGAGGCATAGACACGGTATATGTGGTGACAGAAGAATATCTGAATACAGCAACCATTTGACCTAATCTGCATGATAAGCAATGACACAATAAAACACAGCACCAATAAAACCCTCCTTGAGTTTATTAAGCCACAAATCATGGAGCCTATACAGAGCACAACACAAAAATAAACACCTTACAGTAAAGGAACATTCCTAAATCTTAAAAGTACTTGGGTGGCACTTCAAATTTGTATCAGCACAAAAGGAGATAAACTAAATCTCACGTAATACCCTAATTCATAATCATCAGAACTTAGAAGTCAAGGTGACATTTTAAACAATACATCTGCTTCTCTAAAATAAACATTGAACATGTTAAACATAAACCAAAACAAGAACAAAGTGGATTATACTATAAAAGGGAATATGTAGATCATTTTACCCAAAGAAGTAGAGAAAATCCCTATCAAGAGAATGGCCACAACTCAATTTTCTGCTAGAAGAATAGCTAGAAAGGCCAAGCTCCAAAAATTTTCCAAATGATAGACTACGAGCAGTGGTAGATATCAACACTCTCTTTGAAGAACCTGAACTGCATTTTCGACAACGGCTCCACATCCAAATTTTCCCTTCAGCCTCCCCAGGCAAACGTTTTTCCTGGGGCAAGCGTTTAACTTGTATAGTAAGCTGTTTATTGTGATGAGCATAATAATAAAAGTGAGCATCTGGCAATTCTTGGCAGGCATCACAAAGTCTTGTCTGTATATAAAAGAACAACAATCAATTAGAACAAAAACCGAGTCCAACCTCGTTTTACAGAGAAAATACATAAAAATGATATTGCATTTTGAAACTTCAGTGCCAGCATACTTTTTAGCTAGCTGTAATTTAACTATACCTTTATCCAATGATTCAGAATCACGCATTGTATCATATGATTACCATTAGTCAACTAAATAAAGTAGAGGAGGATAGGAAAAGCAATGAAAACCTGATTGAGCAAGTTGTCCTCAAGAAACTTTCCAAGTGGAATATCAAAATTATTGTAGAACATAATATGGGAAAAATGACTTTGCTTGCATACAGTCCCTCTTAAGGCATTCCGGCTAGACATCAAGACCAAAATACTCCGAGAATCCAACACTGAATTGATATCATCTTTACTTTGGAGTTCCTTTCTATCATTATGGCCCTCTTTACTTATATTCCCACTGGAGTCTAAGTACACAGGTGAAGACAGGGATTGTCCATCATTAAGTGACTTCACTTCATTAGAATGATTTTTTGCTTCGATCATTGAAAATCCATCAGCCTCTGGAGAGTTTAAAGTTGAAATTGACTCGTCAACCTGACCATCTGGCTTCCTTCCATTGAAACCAAAGTATGCTGATAAAGATTGAGCAGAAGAAGCAAAGGGTAAACTATCCCCCATAACTTTCTTAAGAGAAGATGAAATGGCTGAGAACCCAGAAAAGACAGCTGGATTATATGGTTCACAAGAGAATGGAGAAAACTCCTCTGATCCTAAGTTGTTTCCATTTGTGTTTTTTTCATGAAGTCCATTGCATATGGGAATATCAGTACTAACTATTCCATTTTCACCAGAATACTCGAGGGATGGAATGCTTGAATTAATTGATGCTAAATCACTGGACTCTTTATTGGTTGGCAAGACATCTGTGACATTCACAGCTGTAATGGTAGAGAGCATAGCTTTCTGATCAACAAGAAAGGAAGTTTCGAGAATTAAGTGATATGCCATGACAACTGCACAGCGCAAGACACATTTAATCCTCTTCAATTCGTCACTGTGACTTCCTTTCAGTAAAATCTACAATTGCAGGTAAAGCAGAAGTTAACGACATCCAAAACTCAAGATAGGAAGAAAGGCAACAAACTATAACTTCTTGTTCATATCATGACAGATCATGGTAGAATAAAAGTCAATAATAGTTGAGATACACCTAAATGAAGCAAGGATTAGAGAATAAATACCCTGTAGGATCATCTTAGAAATAAAGGATTACAACCAGCTTTTAACTTACTAATATGCTGATAACAATAATGAACCAAACAATGTTTGAAATTTCCTGCATCCAAAGTCACTCAACCAATACTCCTCAGGCATTTTACTGATATATTGAAGCATCTATTCATTGAAACTTATTATGTGAAGGCAAAGGACTGGTTTTATTTTGAATCTAACGAGTCTTAGGCGTGAAAGGTTTGTTAAGATGTTGAGCATTGGCCAGGAATATAAGTAGAACACTCATTGTGAGACTTGATCTGTTAGGCCAAAATACATCACTGGTTCTGTATTAAATTTCTATCTTATACTTTCAAAGTGAAAATCAGTATCAATTACGTTAAAAGTGCTAATTCATTATTCAATATATTGCCTTATACAGCTGTAAGTGTAGTATGGTATCCACATCTAAATTGAGGCTTCATTACCATGGCATGCTAAAGAGACAAAATGTTCAACTATACAAGCATGTATACTTTCAAATAAATGCATTTCAGTAAACACACAAAAATTTGCTGAGTCACCAGTGAAAAAGAGTTTAGTTTGGAAGATTAAGAATCAGAATAAATAACAGATATGACATACCGTGCAGCCCAAACGTGTATGACAGCCCTCAATGAACATCAAAGTCTTGATGGGCTTCTTTCCTCCCTCACTAACCCCATCATGTTCCTCCACAAACTTCTCAAAGTAAACAAAATCACAGTGTCTTAGCTTTTGACCGTTCAAATTATCACATGATAAAATTGGTGAACCAGTACAACGTGCAACTCTTTCCAGACGGTGAAGCTTCATATCAAGCACGAGTGTCATTCCCTTTGCCAAAATTGACTCTTGTATATCACGAGAGACAGTTTTCTCCACTAATATAACATTTGGATGGCACATTTCAATACGATCCATTTTAGACTTCAGATCATCCTTCTCCTGTAAGCAAAGATATAATCAGCTAGTGAATGGAATGTTAATAACAGAATGTAATCTAATTAAGTTACCTGGTCCATGGAGTCAAATGAGGACAGCCCATTAATAGAATGGCCAAGCATGCCGCTAATCAGTAATAATCTTGGATTTTTATACTTAGTTGGCATATGCTTGTGAGCAGCATGTTTTTTGAAGACCAAACCTCTGATTAGGTGACTGCAGCACAAAATATTTTCTTTAAAATTTGCTATTATGACTCGTAAAATCGCATGCTAATTTTTATATGCTAGTTTATTACAAGAGATGAGAGGATATAAAGTAACCATTAGGCCTAAATCTACTATCCAAACTAAAAACAGTCACGTGACCATTAGGCCTAAATCTACTATCCAAACCATTAACTTCTCTTTCAGTTTTCACGTCTTCTCTCTATTTGTTACTTAGCGTGTTTTTCTCCTATTTCCTTCTTTTGCATTGCACTATCTTTCAGTTTTCACGTCTTCTCTGTATTTGTTACTTAGCGTGTTTTTCTCCTATTTCCTTCTTTTGCATTGCACTATTTAGATTTAAAATATTTAATAATAAAAAAAAACACGATTAAAATATAGATTTAAAGTGTTAAAATTAAATATATATATATATATATATATATATATATATATATATATTAAATCATGATATAAACTTAATCACCATCACGGGTATAAAAAAATATAAGTATATAAAATAGGATACTATAATAAAAATTTGACCACTGCACACCATTTTAAAAGGAAACATAAAAAGTTACAACATAAAAAAGAAATTACTGGCCACAGACAAAAACATAAATGTATTTAATTAAAATATATTTTTAGTGAAAAAGAAAGAAATGTGAAGAAAAATATTAGTAACAAATGTACATTTTGATTCATGTAGGAGTTAACATTTATATTAATTTGGTTGAAAAAATCAATAAAATAAAATATTCAATTTCAGGGAAGAAAAAAACACAGTGCGGATTTTATATTTTTGGCCTGGTGGATTTGGAGGTTGGTCTTTTATGCTTCACATAAAGCTATCCTTCGAAGCTTATTAAGATCAGCCAAAAACATCTTATGGGCAAGTCATAAGATATTTTCATAAACTCTCTCAAACAGCCTCATAAACACTTACAACATAAGTCCAATAAGTTGTTGATAAGTTCTTCCAAACCAGACCTATAACTATTATGAATTTGAAACAAAAAATCTCTGAAGTAAAAATTCCACCATTTCCTAACCAGTTAGTGCGAGCATATGTAAAAACAATAAAATGTCAGAAAGCATATTCTTAATGCACAAACTACATTTACCTTTGGCCACGAGAACCAGCAGCAATGCACTTCACTTTAACATATCCATCAGGATTCATTGTACTACCTCCTACTGCATCAGGCTTCAAAAAGGAAGCGGCTTCCCATGATAAAGATGTAACTATGTCCACCCAACTCTTATCACCTTCATCCGAAGAAGAAACTCCTACAGATTTAAGAAGCTGACCAACAAGTGCCTTGAATTTCCCATTCATAATTTCTTCCATTGCTCTTTGTTTTTCCTCTTTGAACCTATAGCTCCCACTTAATTCATCGTCCGAACTATTCATAGAAACTGGCTCACCCCAGTTCCCAATCCCTATGCCGTGGTCTTCATCGTCGTCATTACAGGTCACACTATTGTCCATATCATCCTGTGGGTTCTCCGGCTCAGGAGGTTCCCAAGTTTGGACTTCCAAATCATCAGGAAGAGAATATTCAGTTTCCTCGAGAGAGGATTCAATAGGGTCTTCAGAATGATAAGCTTTTGCTTCTTGAGAGTTATCCCCTTGTGCAATCTCCACATCTCTCACTGTGTAACCATCACTGTTGTTATTGCTTTCTTCAGAAAAGTTATCCATCGCTTTTTGTGAACCATTCAATCGATAACCGAGATCTTCCACACCACCTTCAACTGTAAATTCTTCTTGACTATTCCTAGCATAAGAAACAAAGCAAGTACTTGAGCATAGCTAAGATAAACATTTTATTCACACCTCTGTTTGGACGTAGCTAAGTACCTGTCAGATGAGTTCACATCAACTGAAAACTCACCTGAAATATTAGACATTCAAGAAAAAATTGGTTATCTAAAACCATCTTGTAATAGACTAACATCATCAGCATTAGAAAATGAAAACAGAGGGATGGTAATTTACTGCAGGTGGAGACACAGCTATCAGTACTTTGCAACGATGTAGTTGGACTGATATATGGTGTCACATATGGACTATTACTACGCCACTTCGCATTTGCTCGCTCTAGCTTCTCTCCACAGGATTTGCAAGGCCTATTGGAAACTTTGCCATTGAACTTTAGACTATTCTCATTACCCTCTTTCTTATTGTCAAAATTTGATTCTGACAGGCCCGCACCACAATAATGGCACATAATACACATCCGATCCAACACTTATTCTGGTACAAAAAAAAGTATGAGTACAAAATGAGATTTGACATTCTTTTTTCTCTTTATTGAACGAATTCATAAAACTCCCAAAAGTCAATTTGAAAATAATCCTACTCCTATATAAAGCCAACTAGAATAAATTAAATCCTCCAAAGAAAAAAAAGTAGATGCATAAAATTCAATTTCAGTACTTTTCACAAAAATAATAGTTATCAAACACTACATATACAAATTAAAATGTGATCATAAACAAAAACTGTCACATGTAATTTAAAGATTCAAAAGAAAGATGAAAAAGCATATCTATCTAAATAACTAAAAGCTGAAATTCTCAGTGGCACTCAATATCAAACAGATATTCGTTCTTATACCTAGAATCAAACAATTGTTTAAAGGCCCTAACTGTTATCATAGAGTATAAAAGGATCATAGAAAATTGGAAACCATTGCCTGGGCTTAATTACTTTATTTTATAGAAAATATTTTCAGAGAGAAAGAGGGGGGAAGCCTATTCGTAAAATATGAACACGTCGAAACTCATGGACTACAAGAAAATGATCAAACATTTTAAGTGCACCAAAGGCAAGAAATCAGCCTTTTTTGTGGTATGGATTGATGCAATAAACAAAGGAAATACATAACACTTTTGCAGTAAGTTGAATCAAACAAAGCTCGAGGGAAAGAAAGTATGGTTTCCATCAGGAGAACGAAAAAGAAAATATTAATAGTCTAACAGTGCACAAAAGAATTATCAATTAAGGTGATATGTTTGCGATATTAATTTCCAAACAATAGCCAACATTCCGTACAAGATCAAAAGATTTAGTACAAACAACTGAGAAGGCCCAGATTCATTAGCCCCAGAGAAAATAAAACACAAGATAATATAAAACTCAACGAAGGACTACAATTGCAGATTTATTGTAAACAATGCATTGACAAAGAGTTGAGAACCCAAAATCTTAAATTGGAACTTTTAAAATGGCAAGCAATGCGCAGAGTAATGAACAAATGAATCAAAGCTCAATGTAGAAATAACATCAGTGGACAAAAGGGAATCCACATACGACTGATCCACAAAAATCAGAAAAAACACTCAATCAAATCTTCTGTTTCCAATCAAATCTTTCTTGTTAGACCAAGAAAACTGCCATTTCCAACTCCCCCCATCAAGGCGTAAAATAAGTGTACAAAATTTGATTTTTAAAAGAAAAATAATAAATTAAAAATATGAAGAAATGCACACCGTACCGTCAAAGCAAACCCAAAAACGAATACAAGGATGTGACCCCCAAATGAATCCGAGCTCCTAAACCCACAAAATTGCACTGTTTTGAGAGATAAGCAAGGAATTTGGTGTGAACGAGTCAAAGAAACCGAGCCACATAGGCAAAGTCGCAATCTTTCTTCAGGAAATAGAAGAGGGTAAGCAAGAGAAAGGAGAGATATGAAGAATGGAAGAATTGTAGAATGGAAGAAAAATAAGCAATGAGAGAACTGTGTGAAGCCGAGGAGAAGAAGAAAGAACGAAGAAGAAAAAAGAAAGAAAAAGAATAAGAAAACACAAGAAGAAATTTTCCCTCTCTGGGACCCACTCTAATTGCTTGCCTCCGAAAAATATCAAAAAAATTATTATTATTTTCAAATTTTCTTATCTACAACAAAATGTTACATGGTAGTTATTTAAGTGCTACTTGCTGGGTCGCGTGTACCCTATACTAACAGCTACATACGCTAGATTTTGGGCTAATCTCTGTCCAAATACGTTATTATATACGCGTCATCGTCGTCAACGGTATTTTTTTAAATTGCAACTAGAACTTTCATCTTTTCAATATTACAATATTCCCCCCTTTTCGTATACTGTATTGAGTACCATTCATGATTAAATATTTATACATAAAGGACTAAAATGATTGTAATGGTTTATAATATAAAATCTCACTAAAAATCTAAATCTTGAAAAAATAGTATGAAAAAGTAAACTATAAAGAAAAATATTATCTCAATAATTTGACATTAAAACTCAGATCAAGTTTTAAACATTCATGACACACTGCGAGAATTCTTACCATTGTCAAGATAATCTTTAACATTGTAACAAAATTATAATGATGATAATTTTTTTTAAAAGGAAAAAGATGGTATTTTATGGTGATGAGAGAAGAAGAAACACAAAAAGAGAGAAAAAAATAGAAAATAAAAAATGAACAAAGCAAAAAGAAGATTTTAAAATTTTATACTTATATACCAGGTAAGAAAAAAAGAAAATATAACACGGATAAATAATAGAAGGATTAGACGATTTAGGATAAATTAAAGAATATGAGTCAAACATTTTCTACTCAAATATTAGATGGTCAAACATTAATTGCCTACTTAAATATTACACGGTCAAATATTACTATCTATGTTAAATATAATACGGTAATTATTTATAATGTATTAAATATTAGATAGTCTAACATAAAGTCCATATATATTAAAAATGAAAATAGAAAAATCAAATCAAATCATCGACACGAAAAAAGAAATAAGAAAAAGAGCATAACTAAAGTAAAGGAGTTTAGCTTCATATTTAGTCTTTTTGTTGAAACGTGTGTTTATAATTAATGTAGGCATTTACAACTTGATTACGTGGTTAAAATCTATAATTTTTCGAGTTGTTAGTCAATATGTTTTCTGTGATAATTCATCGTTACAATATAATTCTATAATTCCCAAATAATATTATTCCTTAACTTAGAAAGATATTGCCTTTTTTTTACAATACAATAAGTATAACGTTAATTGCTAACACATAGGTTGCATCCAAGGACATCTACAGAAATTTGTTTTCCTTTTTATTATAACATTAGACTACAAAATTAAATTTTGTCTTGCATGCACAACTCAACACGCACTTTAATATAAATTCCAAATTCATAACTCTGCTAAAGGATCACGGAACAAATGAAACAATAACTTTTTATTTTCAAAATTTATATAATTTTTTTCATGTAAGGTCACGATCAAATAAAAGAATATTTATAAATATGCATTCTAAGAGACCAAACAAATCAATAATTTTTCCTAATATTAATCATACACGATAGATGAGATCAGGGCGACAAAAATTTATGACGCAAATGATAGATAGAACGTCATGAAACTAAGTGATTCATGAAATACATTAATATACCGAACTATAAAGATTAATTTCAATCATATGATTTCTAAAAATTGGTTTAAACTCGATCAATATTTTACATAACCATCTCCACGACGAGTAAATTAATACTTCTAGAAAAAATTACTGATATGAAATATGATAAATAAAATGTTTATTGCATGTAAAATATACTAATTTAACCTAAAATATAATCATTAAATAGTATAAAGATCAATAATGGTGTAGGAGCCCCACTTGGTTCGTCCAAAATTTTCAAACTCTCTACAGTTTAATCTCTGTCTTTCTTTCCGTGAGTTTAATTTGACTTAAAAAGAATGAATTTAAAAAGAGGGAAAGAGATAAAATTACGAAGATACATCACATTGATGTGTCTTGAGGTAGATCCAAAACTAAAACAGGATTCAGGTTTGAAATTCAAAAAAAAAAAAAAAAAGTTTGAAATTCAAAAAAAGTAGCTACATGTTGAAGTGGGACCAATAACAGGGTACTAACAGATATTTAAGGTTTAATATTAATAATAATTACGATAATGATAATAATAATTAACTAGTGAAGTTGAATTGTTATGAGTATGAATAAATTTGAATTAATTCTATTCTAACTTTTATTGGAAATTATGTTCTCGGTCTTTATTTTACATTTACAAAATTTTGTCATTTTATTATATATTAAGGAAGTGTAATTATGTAACAATTTTTTTACAGCTTTTTAACTGTGACAGATTTAAATTTCTCTGCAACGTAATTAAGGATTTAATAGGTCCGTGTTATCTATAAATCCTCTTAAGTTTGTATTGATTTATTCCTTCAAACTATTACAGAAATTTCTGAACATGAAATTTATATATTAAAAATTAGTATATTATTAAGAAAGGATAAAATATTTAAATAAAAAACATTCACATGTCTCTCAACAAGTTTATGCAAATTATTTAATTCATTCATATGTTAAAATTCATATATCACACATTAAACTTCATTGTTAAATCATTTACATTCAAAATATTTAATTTATTTACTTATTTTTTAATAATATTTCAATGGTATAATCAATTTTAAAGAGATATAAGTTTGACCGATAACATCAATATGTGATTTTTTTTTTTTTACTTAATAGAGTAAATTTTAACCAATAAAAATAAAAATACATGACTACTAAAATAAATAAAACGCAATTATTATTCATAAAGAATCAAAATATTATATATATATATATATATTCAAATAGTTTTAAATATAAATAAATATGATTTTGTCTGTTTTAAAAATATATACAAATATGTATTAAATTTAATTAATACTATTCTTTTAATTTCAGATGCTATACATTAATGATCAAACATTTCAAATTAATAAAATTTATGATCTTTTACAAAAAAAAAAATATTATATTATATTTAGAAAAATAGTTGTTTTGTGATATTTATTTGTGAAAAATGAAAATATGCTCAGATATTAATTGATTATTAATTTTATTCCATTACCAATTTTATTTGTCCCTATATTATCTTGAGTTATATATAAATGCTCTACTGAAAAGTCTTTATAAAAAAAATATAAATTGTTTAATAGTTTTGTTCTAAATCTTAAAATATCTTCACAATTGTCCTTTTATCTTAAAAGACTGAATGGAAGTATCAAACACCTGTTATTGAACAAAATTCTTTGGTGGGATATATTTGAGTTCTAAAATTCAAATGAACTCTTCAGTTTTAAAATATTAATGATTAATAAAAATATAACTAATAGTTTATATACATATGATTTCAAAAATGTAATGATGACTCACAATAGTCCAAAGTTTAAGATTATTATTCATAAATTAAAATTTGGTTCTATGGATTCGAGAAAAATGTCTAGATTGAAATTGAAGCATATAGGAAGATATCACAAGCATGTTTGCCTCACATGTTTGCCATCTGCCATTTGTCGATTAGTTTGTTGCGACAAAATTAATTAATCCATACTTAAACTGTGCCTAATTTAAAAATAATACTTAAACTGTGGCCTCTTGGGAATCTAGTCCTAGATCATGCTCTGTCTTGTATATTTAAATAAATATTCTACTGAGACGGTGGAATTTTGAAATCTACTATTTTTAAAAAATAGTATATTAAAAATTGTAGCTTCTCTTTTAGATTTTTGTTTGTTTAAACAAACAAATGTAGAAGCTGTGAATCACGATTTCATATATCAACACGAGCGAAATAATAAGTCATTGGTAGATCTTAGAAGGGTTTAAATTGTAATTATCCTATTATCATTACCAACATAATTTTATATATAACTAAATATATAAAACAAAATATATATAATAGAAAAATATTAACACAAATTTATTTTTCTGTACTTTTTAGTTTGAGATAGTGTTTTAGTACTTTATATAAGTTTGTATATAGTTTTATTGATGTGGTATGTTTTCTATCCAAAATAGAATCCATAAATATAGTCTCAGTTATTTTATCATGTGCATTATGCTTCTATAAATACCATACATACAATAATAACAAACAAACACCACAAGTTAACATAAATAATAAATGAGAAAAGATAAAACATAAAGGTTAATATTGAAACACACTTTATTTGTTTAAATGAAAGTACTTATTCACATTCAATGTCTATTAAAAATATTAGATAACCATATACATGATAATAAAACAATATTACTTTCTTATTGATTATGCATTAACTTGGTATAATAAGTGTATGTTAAAGTTGTAATTTCAGAATTCCAAAGTATAATAACATGTTTATATGTAACATGGGCCATAAATAATCACATTATTTAATTTAAATTAAAAAATTATGTTTATTATATTATTTAGTTATGATTTATGTTTAAATATTGTTAGTTGTTTTAAATTTTATGTTTAAATATTTTTTATATAACATTTAAATACTTCTGATGCTATTTTATTTAGAAAAGAAATATCAATTTATTAAATTATTATTTTAATGATATGTGAAATGCAAAACTAATTAAATATTAACAATTATTATATAATTCAACACTTGACAAGTGATCCACCAATAAATAAAAGAATTACCCGTTAAATATTATTCTAATAATAACATAAAGTATTCTTTTGAAATACGCGTAGTGTGCTACTATACTACTATACTCAAACCCTAGTAATTGAAGTCCATATTTCTCTGGTTCACATTGATAGATACTTTAGGCAAATACATTGAGACGGAGGGGTTGAACTTCAATTAAAAAATTATTGGGTGGTCTGAAACAAAAATGGATTGTGGTTGTGGAAAGACGGCGTTGTCTTTTGCGTACATTTATTAATGAGGTTCCATGTCTCTTTCTTTTTAAACCTTTTTCAATATTTTAATTCTCTTTCACACCTTTTTCTTTGCATCCAACACCTTATTTATTTCACCATAAATAGTTTGTTGGGTAGAATTAGTCACTCAAAATTAAGGCAAATCTACCACCTTTTTGGGCTAACTTTCAAGAAACATGCACACTCTCTTCTAAGGACATGATTTTGATGTTAATAGCAGGTTTTTACTTCAGAAAAACCTCAAATTTACGATAATATTTATTTTTATTTTTATACTATTTATTTATAATCTAATTTAAGTTATTTCATTTTATTTTAGTGAGGATAAAACATAACTTATATTTTTTATCTGTTATTCTTTCCATACTTTTTTTTTTATTGGTGTGCAGGACTAAGTAAATGAAAGCATATAGTTAAGAGTCAACTTTTTGAAGGAAATAAATGAATGGTAAATTTTATTTATTAATTTATAACTGCTAACTAACCTGTGCATTTACACAAGTTCTGGACAGATTATTCATATTTATTTTATTTATTAAATTATCAAATGATATATAATTTAATTAAAAAATTTATAATTTAGAAACATAAATTGATGATAATTAAATATTAAAAAATAAAAATTATGTTTAGTTTCTAACTAATTAAGAATCAACGACATACTTTCTATCATTATTAATAATATAAAAATATTATTCTTAAACTTTTTTCCATGTAGAAATTGAATATGTATTGGAATTTAAAGGAATAATTGTTTTTTTTTCAAATTTCTTACAATTATCTGTTAATAATATGTCATCATATAAAAGAAGGTATCATATAAAAGAAGTATTGTATTATTCAATTAAATATTTTAATAATTAAATATATGAATAAATAATAAAAAAATATTTTCAATAAAAGTGAAGTGAAGCAGCATCTAAAAACTTTTAGATGTTTTAAAAAAATATAATTTTTCATGTGCATATAAAATAAGAAATATATCATCCCTAAAACTCATATATTATAAACATAAATTAATTTCTATTATATATAAACACATAAAAAAGTTAAAATCCAATTCTTAAAAAGTCTAACGTATTTCTTATTATATATATATATATACTCCCATGTTAAAGTGTCATTATAACAAAATCATATAATGTCAATAAAAAAAAAAAAAACATGAGTGAATGGTCATTTAAACATTTCATATAATCAATGTCTGAATAATTACATCAAATTCTTAAATGATATCAGCTCTAATTTAAAATTTATCACTTTTGAAGCATATAAAGCTCATTTCAATAACACAATATCACTCGAGGTTCATCAATTCATACAACCAGTCAAATTGTACATTTGGGATTATTTATAATTCTTTATAACAATAACTTCCAAAAGCTAACTTAATCTTATGTAATCTCTAGTGATTTTAAACATTAAATTTCAAATTCATACCAAAATTTTATTAAATCAGCTGAAATAAAGTTAGTTTATCAATTTTCCTTATCGGGTGGATGGGTGGATGATTGCCTTTCAAATATCAAGGTTGAGTAAAGTCAATAAGATTCTACTAAGAGTCCTGAACACCTAGAAAATACACAAAATAACAAACATCTTATTATCTCATAAAACTCATGAGAATTCAAAGTTCAGAAAAAGAAAAAACTAAAAACTAAAAAAGAGATTACAAAACAAAAATAAACTTATTTTATCAAATTTTTTTATTCACTAGAAATTATCCTTACGATGTCATGTTCTCACTGATGTTATCAGTAAAATGATGAGAATCAACTTCAGAATTTTAGAAAAAATTTAAAAGAAGTTTAAATGGATCATTTAAAGAAATAGTGAATTTTTTTCCCATTTTTTTTTAAATCTCTACTAAACTAAAATAGTCTATTATCAATCTTATGTTCAAAATTTAAATGTAAAGATAATAGGAAATGATTCATAATGTTAATATCCTAACAAATTAGATAATATTGTAAAGTAAAAGTGCAAAGTATGGTGGAATATGTGAAGATTGTTAGGTTATAAACCTTATGAAATATATCTTTACATGTGATTGTATTTTAACAAAACCTGAAATCTGGAGAAAAAAAGTGAAAAAATATCAAATTATTGGATTACTTTTATTATATGTGTGCATGGGTCTATGAATTTGACTAGGTATGAAATTTAATAAACCCATACTTGTTATATGTTTTGAAAAAAACTCTTTGAATACAACATTAGTTATTATCTTTAACTATCTTCTCATCTTATCATATATTAATTTATTCACTTTTTGGTTTTTAGTCTTAAAAATTGTCAAGTTCAACTCACCAAGATTATCTAATCTTGGTAAGTATAATTCAATATTTTATAAACTTCATGTGGCTTATTAATTATTATGACATAGGAGGCCATAATAGAAAGTTGTATCCTTGGAAGTTTATTATGACATATTATATTATGTAACTGAATTTTTTTTATATGTAAAATATAGATAAATTTTGTAATATATATATATATATATATATATATATATATATAATTTGTATTGTTCTATGAAAAATATTAATAACTTGCACATTAAAAAATCCTTTAAATTTGTGTTTTTTAGCATTTTATTTATTTTTATCTGTATGAAATGATAAAAGATGAAAAACAAAAATTTGGAAGTATTTGTATATTTTAAATAATAAATATTGATAAGATGAAATATTTTATTGGGTAATTAGCAGTTGATAAGATGGTTGGGAAGGGTGAAGTGCGTGGAGTGATATGATTGGTCCATTTGTTGTGTTGTGATTAGAAGGTGCGATTATAGGATATGTGAGAGGTGCCAATTTGTTACGTTTGCTTCAATGATTGGGATCATAGGTGGCTCACTACGTGGCATTACCGATTAATGTATGATGAATTATTGGAAGCAGAGTTTGTGAATATGAAGAAAATACCTTATGAGTCAGAAGAAGACAATTGGATGTGTTGCATTTCGTGTGTTGAATGGAAGCATATAATTGCACCCATAATTTCTATTTCTCACTCTTCTCGGCCACTACAATTTTGTCACCTAATAATTTTCCATTCCTTCACTCATAACATAACATTTTAAAAATTAAAATCCAAATAAAACACGTTCCTCTTAAAAAAAATAAAATGTCCCTATTTCAAAATATATGATTGAATTCAATCATCTCTATAGCCTACTACAGAAATTATAATTTTGTTCAAAATACTCAATTATGTTTTCTTTTTCTCCCCTCCATTTTATGCATGCTAGCTCCATTCTTAAAATAAGTTTTTAGGGAAAGAAAAATCATCCCAACTGTTCAACATGTCTGTGATTTGATCAATTATTTTTAAATTAACAATCTAGATAATTACATAAAATTTTATTTTAGATTAGGGTAAATCAGATAAAAAAAAAACCTATTAATATATTTTTATTTATTGTAAATACAAATAAAAATTTGATTTAATCCGGTTAGTCAAACTCAGTCATTAATGATATTTCAACCTATCAGTGAATAATATTTTTATAAAATTAAAAATATCTTAAAATATATATTTTGACAAATATTTGAAATTAAAATTTGTAAAACAATTATAAGTGTTTTTTTAACTTTAAGAAAAATTTAATTATGAAAAGTGTACTGAATGAAATTTTATCTGTAAATATTGATGAAAATATCTATTAGAATTTGAGAAATAAATAATGAATAATTAATCATTCATATAATTAAATAAAGTAATTAATATTTTTATAATTAATAGGTTTTCTTATAGAATATAAATAGGATGGATGAATTTGCTATACACATGCTTTACTAACCAGTGCAGTTAATGTTCTTTATTTAAACATATAGCAGTCTGATAAGATTGATCTCACTTTAATTTGTAACAGTTGGTTGTCTCCAAACCTCAAAATTTTATTGAGGAAAGAGATAAAAAGTTTTATATATAAATTAGGAATAGACACCAAGTTGTTTATATGATTAATGTGTGAAAAAAAAAAGTGAGTTTTATCATCCTTTTCCATTCATTGCTAATCAATAAGGAATGTGAAAAAAAAAAAAAAAAACATTGATTTTATATTTTAACCATTAGTTTTGTATGAATATTTATTTGATAATATTATTTTTTGAGTGTACATTAGATTTCAAGTAATGAGAACTTTACAAAGATTATAAAATTTAACTATCAGGTACAAAAGTTATTAACCACATTGCTTCAAGAGTGTGAACCATTAATGAAAGAGTTTAAAAAGAGTCTTTACATTATCATAATAAAAACTTGTGAACATGAACTATTTTTCACACATTTGTTTGTCTCATTTGAGAATGTTTGATTGTTATATTGGATGATTAATGAAGGTTATTTCTTACTTTTTTTCTTATAGTAGTCGTAATTTTTGAGTTAAATCTTATTGCAGCTTCCATTTGTTAGTGCAAGTATAATTTGTTAGCATCAGAGGTAAGGTTCTAAAAGCATATAAGTATTTTTTTTTCTTTTTCATAATAGTCTATGTTGATGTTGAATGTAAATCTGTGTTGACAACATTAATTGTATGGATGTAATTAATGCATTCTTTAATGAGTTTTTGTATTGTGTAGTGTAGTTTGGTACCAATATCATATTGTGGGTGACTTACTTAGATGAGTTTTGTCGATACAAGTATAATTAATTATTTAAATATTAGATCATGATCATGTGGAATCAATCATGTTTATTTTTCAAGTATAATCAAGTTTAAATATTCAATCATAATCATGCATAAATTTGACTAAAGTGATAATTGAGATTAAAGTGTTTACAATAGAGTATAATATTTTACAATTTGAGATTGAAAATTTAAAAGTAGTGTTTATTCTATTTTAAGATGAAAAAATTTAAATTATTCTATAAATAGACTATGACATTTTAAGATAGAGATTAAAATATTAAAATAATTTGGATTTTAAGAGAGATACTAAAATTGCAAATTTTGGTTTACCTTGTATGTAAAATTTAACTTGAAATAGGGATTAAAATTTAAAATCATTTGCTAATATTTTAAAGTAAGGATTAAAAAAATTAAATAGAGTTTAGTATTTTAAAATATAATTTAATATTTTTGAAATAGGTTTAGATAGGTTAAAGTAGAGTTCTGAAATATAATTGTTTCTTCTATTAAGATTTAATAATTTTTTCCATTTCAATTTGAATTTTATTTAAAATTTAATTTACATTTTTATAAATAATTATTTTAACATAAGTTTTCTTTACATAATTACAAACATTGATAAATACGAAATAATTAATTATTATTTTATATTAGGATATTCAACTTATATGATTGGACACATTTTAAAGTTAATATACGAGTATATAAATATTTATTAATATTTGAATATATTTTTATTCTATTACATTAATCAGATAATTCAGGTTTTGTTAATTTTCTTTTTCTTCCTTAAGATTTTTTTTTTTTTTCCTTCCTTTTGTGCTCCCCATTTTTACTCTTTAATTCAAATAAAAACTATTGAATTCAAATAAAGGCTAAATGAAGAGGTTAAAAATCCAACCTAAATTAAGGCATAAAAACTCATTAAATTCATTACCTCTACAAATATTATGGATATATTTTTTTTTCTTTGCATGATAAATATTTTTCTTTTAGTGATTTTTGAGTATTTCATATGGTTCTTTTCTTTAAATATCACCAATGATGGAGTTAATATTCATCGATTCTTCATAATTGAACATATTTTATTGCCTACCCCTACAATAATATAATTCCAAATGATATTCATTGTTTTATTAATAATGTTAAAGTATAAATTATTTTTGGTTACATATATCTTCTTTGTCCTTGAAATTGGTGAACAACTTTTTGAAGATAAGTAATTGGAATAGGATACGGAACGAAGGAAGCATAAACAATGGTTGATATATAATGCAAAATTGAGTTATCCCTATTAGCTTCTTTTCCACTCCATACCCAAACAAACCGTCCATTCAACAAACCACATACTCAAATCACAACATACTCTAATATGTACCCTCAAAATTAAAGAGACATCACATCTTAATAATTAATAATCTTCAACTCTCACTGAATTATTATTTTTGCATAATGTTTATTTTATTTTTTAATGTCAATTTAAATATAAAAAATTATCATCAGTTAACCTATGGTTGTTGTAAAAACTATCAAAATTATTAAATATTTATTATTCAGATTGAATTTTGTTTATCATGGCCTAAAATTTGGTTACTAGCTAGGTAGCTAGAAAGTTACAGAAATTTAAAAAATATTGAATTCAATTATTTGGTGACAATGGTCTCTCGAAAGGGTCACCAGTGTCTCATGATTCTGCTCAGATAAGATCTCAGACAGTTTTTGTCCTCCTAACTCCTGCATTGCCATGTTCAATGTATTTTTTTTTTTCTTTCTCCATGCCCACCACACATATCTTTTCTCACTGTTTCAGAACTTCTCTAACCTTCAGAATTCATTTTATTAAAAATTAAAATAATAATGTGTCAAACATTTTTCTAAATATAAGTGATTATATTTTATCATAGGAATTTATATTAAAAGAACTGTTAGAATCTGTGGAATTAGATTGGACATGTGATGGAAGATTAAATATCTTACATCACTGTCACAGACTTATAACATCGTTTAAAGATTAAATCAAGTGTAAAATTGGGTGATGATATTCTGGTTAATCTTTATTAATCTATAATCTTTATTAAAATTTGCTCTTATAAATTGCACTCTTTGTGTGGAGTAGAAGAATGAGTGGAGAATTGAATTGTTACTATAGAAGCATGATTGGATATTTGACAAAACGTTATTCCAAACATAAATGCTATTTAGTTAAATGTCAACATAGTTATCTTGTGTAGGAAAGTGAAAGTTGCAAGTTGGAGGTTTTTTTTTTTTTTTGCTGTAGAATTGAGTTGGACACAAATAACATAATATTAGCAAGTTGCCAATAAATTAAGACACAAATTGCTAATTTCATGGCACCGTTTGGGAAATTAAGGATGTGTTCAAACTCTCCATTATGCCCACCCTCTTTTTCATTGTCACTATCAATTCGTTTGTGACAAACCACAAACAATTAGGTTGAAATTGTTAATGTTTTTTATTTGACCCTAAAATGAAAAAAAAAAAAAAAAGAAATAAAAAAATTAAAGGAGATTGTAGTTAATATTAAAATTAACATTTTTTTAAAAATTTAAATTTAAAATTTTAATTTTTTAATTTTAAAAAAAATTTTTCTTTTACTTTAAAAAAAATTTCCCTTAATTTTTTTTATCCCTTTTTTTTTTTTTTTCATTTTAGGGTC
>Ga0099824_1004812_pt1 | contig 19313 bp, 8 predicted proteins | sample SiratrowhiteBW_FD_76837 | JGI IMG/M metagenome (GOLD analysis project Ga0099824, IMG submission 76837) | Root nodule microbial communities of legume samples collected from California, USA - Siratro white BW | ecosystem: Host-associated > Plants > Roots > Nodule | place: USA: California... | reverse complement strand
TCTTTCTTATATATATATATATATATATATATATATATATATATATATATATATATATATATATATATAAGCTTTAGATTAAAACACGCAATATATTACACAGTGATAGCGTAAAAAACCAAAACGGCATGATAGATAATACAGGCATATATTATACATGGGATCCTAGCTAGAGTGAAACTTAAATTTAAACATGCTGACATACAATACGATGATACGGATCCCGACACAACCAACTCCATTGAAGAGGTTTTCATCTGCGCTTTACTGTAATAGGACTCCTTACTATATGTTTTCCATCTGTCCATCGCAATTCCCCAAATTGATAGGTTCTCCGTTTTGTTACACTGTTTGCCTGCACAGTAACCTTGAATGTCTTCTTTTCACCAATTTTGCTGAAAGTCAAGGAACTTGGCACAACGGCAATGTTATATCCAAGCAATTGGACCCTGGCAGTGTATGTGCTTGGTGGCCCAACATTTGTTACCGTGCGTGTAATGGTTACGGCTTTCAAGCCCAGATTTGGCAATGTGATTGAAGGGTAGTTCAAATCTGTTACACTGTGAGTGCCTGAACAAATGAAAGTTCTGTTGAAATTGAGTGCAGAAATGAGTTGTTGGTTGTAACCAGAAGCGCACAAGAAGTTCAAGTAATCAGTGAGGCCTAGATCGTAAACGAGGCCAGGATCTATGGCAAGGTCAGGTTGAACATGTCCTGAACCATAAGCAAAGGGAGATGCCAGTGTTTTCACAAAGCCGTCATGTATTGGTCTATTAGTGTTGTCACGAGTGGTTGCTGCAATATGCAAAAGTGATATACGTATTTATAGTTTCTCAATTGAGAGCACGAGTAAATGAATAAAATTTCATTTCATGGATGAGTTAGGTAAGAGTTAGAGGGCACCAGTGGTCATGATTGCTGATTTAATAGCTGCGGGACTCCAACTAGGGTGAAGTGTTTTGATGAGTCCAGCGATGCCAGTAACATGAGGGCAAGACATAGAAGTTCCTTGCATTACATTGAATTTAAAGTTATGGCGAGTGTCTGTAGGCAAGTTAGATGCACTTGCGAATTCTGAAAAGGCAGCAAGTATGTTCACACCAGGCGCAGTCACATCTGGCTGAAATAACGAATCACGTTTATATATATATATATATAGTTGATGATAGCAGTGAATGAAATGGTAATAATGAATTGATGTGGATGTGCATGACACCTTGAGAATTGCTGGCTGAATCTTATTGGGTCCCCTTGATGAGAATGAAGCCATAACTGGAGCTGGCTTTCTTCCTAGCAATGTTCTTGCTGAAGACATCCTTATGGTAGCACCTGATTTTAAAGTGTTCCTGCGAAATGTAGATGTGTGCATGTATGAAAAATGGAGATATATGTTGGTTGGTGGGATGATATGAACTCCTTTTCTTAGGATACATTATACTTACGTGTCAGCTATTTGAAATTCTGTAGGTGCAGCATCAGGATAAGAGCGTTCAGGAGCAGAGGGTGTATTATCTGTATGATTGGGATGGGGGCCCTTTACGACAACGGCGGAGAAAACATGGGGCTCAGCTTCAAGTGTAGTTCCGTGTTGCGGTTGATTTCTCAAAACCATTCCCTTTGCACCTGCAGATAGAGCTTCCTGACCCTCCGCAACAGATTTTATCTTTCCTCCGCGAGTGCATGACACTATTTTCCCGTTCACTTTTCTGGGGTCTAGTGTTCCTGCTCTACAAAGTTGACTGCACCAGTATATGCATGCAGGTAAACGACAAACAATTAATGCATGTAAAAAACACACTCATTTCTACTATAATAACAGTAAGGTTTTGTTCTTACGCATCTCTGAATGTAGCATTAGCAAGTTTAGCGTCGGTGGAGAGGATCAGAGAAAAAGCCTGATTCGGTGGCAAATTTACAAAGAGACTCGCTCCCTGTACGTATAATACAAATTTAATTATGTACTAAGCACCAAGCTTTCCTTTGCATGTCAAAATTATACAAAACAAAATGAAAACAATCATTTTTTAAACAATCACGTCTACATGTCTGTTTTAGTCTTTCTAACTTTTACTTATAATTTAAATTTGTTATTTATAAATGAAGTATCTATTTGCTTGATCATAATTTCCATAATAAAATATCTCCTTCTAATTTCGTTTTTTTTTATAAGAAATCTTAACCCCGAAATGTTGATTAAAGAGAATGGACAAGTCCTGTCGGCATCTTAATCTGGTAGTGGAGTGTGGTGAAGGTAATTTTTAAAATTTGAAAGGAATGATTTGAAGGTAGTTTTGAGCTTGCCAACAGCAAATACCTCTATTTGCTGATTGTTGTCAATGGTTAAATTACTGCTGAAATCTCTATCTATGGTGCTAGCAGCGATGGTGAAGACCCAAGGAGCCACGTTCACCACAGAACCAGGCGTTGGTCCATCGTTTCCTGCAGAGGCAACTACAAGTATGTTTCTAGAAATCGCATGGAAGGCTCCAATGGAAACCTCGTCGGTGAATATTCCTTCGGGGCTCAGAACGTGAAACCCACCAACTGAAAGATTGATGAGATCGACACCGTCGTCGATGGCTTGGTCGATAGCAGCCAAGAGATCCGCGCCGTAACAACTGGCTGGGTCCCACAGAGACCAACACACTTTGTACGCTGCAACTCGTGCTCTCGGTGACCCACCCTTTGCGGTGCCATTACCCACCGCAAATACGCTTGCGCCTCCCACGAAATTGCCCCCTGCGGTTGATAGAGTGTGGGTCCCATGCCCCATGAAGTCACGCGCCGTTTGCAGCGGGGTAACAAGTTCGCCATTGTAAGCCTCGAAAGCTTTGTTGAAGAATCTTGCTCCTATCAGCTTTCTGTTCATAAGCACAAACAACCGTTCACTTGTTAAAGATTCTTTTCTTCCTCCTATCATAAAGCAGAGGAGTTATAAATGTTTTATTTACCAACAATTCTCTTTCTTGGTCAACTAACGGACCAACCTATCTACGTTATTGGAACATCAACAGGAACAAGATAAAAAGAAAACAGTACTTCAGGTCTTAGGTACAGTAGACTAGACAGAAAGGAAATCAAACATAAAAAAACAATTCAACAATGAATTATGTCTTCCAAGGATAGAAACAAATTGTAAAGGTCCCACGAAATTAATTATTTCGTCTCCAATTATTGTCATTTGTTTCTGAATCTGAGAAGTTGTAAATTATATAATGAAGAAAGAAAGGGTAAAAGAGAAGAAGAACCTGTTGCATAGATTTGTCTTAGAGCGTGGAAGTTTGTTAAGCTGACAGACATTACCCCCACGCCATTTGGAGGGAACGGGACCATATCCTTTATCGCTGAAGCTCTCTGATTCTGGCCAAACACCTGTATTTTAAAGGCCAAATTCAGGGTTAAAGAATGAACATAAATTGCCATGCACATAATTGATAAATAATAAAGCTGACCTGTGTCGATGTTTGCGATTATTGTATTTTCACCAAAGCTTCCCTTTTGCCATGCAGAGTTCTTACCATTTCTGTGTAGTCCAAGAAATTCCCATGAGCGGGTAGTGTGCAGTTTATGTTTTTTGCTCAAGAACACAGACACCACGTTAGGGTTTTCTGCCTCATTCCAAACACTGCGTCACAAACTAATTTGAAAAAAATAAAGTGAAAAAGAATAGGTAATGAATGGAAGCTAGCATGCTCACTGGCAATATCTGCTGCTTCTTCCTCTTCCAGCAGTGCAGCAAAGCCATTTATGTGTCTATTGTATGAGTAAATAACTGCTTCTTTCGCTTTCTCCTCACTGTTAAACAATTAATTACATGTTATGTATTCACCCTACTATTCTCTCTTACTAATTTCGTTATCTCAGACTTAATCACAGACTTTTATGATTGTTAGCTTTGGAACTGTGCATTCTTTAACAAGCTGCACATATGTAGCCAAAGTGGTTGTGTAAAAGGAGAAATTTAAGAAATAGGAAATAGCGATCTGAGAGAGATTTAGAAGACAAAAAAGTTTACTTTCAACAGAAGTACGTAGTTTACATGCTTCAAATGTAAAACGGCTACGTAAGACGACATATTAGAAAAAAAAATATAATATAAACTCAATTATATAACATAGTCAATCTCGAACTTTTTTTTTGCATATATATATATATATATATATATATATATATATATGATATATATATATATATATATATATATATATGCATGTATATAAGTGAGTTATGAAAATAAATAGGAAAATGGTAGTTTAACACTGCTGTTTTTTGACACTGTTTTATATTAATAAAATAATAATATTTTTCAGTGTTAACGTCAAACGTGAATACTGGTGATAAAATATCACCACCTAAATATTAGCATAACACTGATGGAAAAGGTGTTCAAAATAAAAAAAATGTTTTCATACCTTCCCATGATTGAACCCAATATATCATAATGAGAATCTGTAGCAATGTCGAGATCAACAGAAGTAGGGGTGGCACCATGAGAATGAGTTCCCAAGTATACAATGTAACACTGTAAACAAAATCAAAGATTGGTGAAATATGACACATGATGAAGAAGCAAATTGGTGATGCAAATTCAGTAACATCACAAGCAAATTATCATCATAATTTCATGTTACAAATTACTGTTAAATAAAGGAGGAATAAGCAAAAGGAAGGTAGCTTTTGCCTTTTTGCTGCCACGAACAGTTTCCAGCAAGAAAGTGAAAATGAGAAACGAGAAAACTATAAGGTGAAGGAGAAAAATGGATCGGCCCATTTATTTAGGAGGTATTTCGGAATTGCGTGTTAGAGACACTTGCGATATAATGCATATATAGGGCCTCTTTTTTTGTCATTTTCACTACCCCTTTAACCTTATAATTTGTTTTTAGCATATGTGCCTCACACTCCTTTTGCTTTTCCAAGACATAACAATGGAAACAACTTAACTTTTTCTTTTGTTTTACAATCTTTCTGCTGAAATTAGTGTACCTCTCGATTAAGAAGTAAAAATAAGAAGTAATTATTATTATTATTATTTTTCCTCTCCTCAGCATGGATGTTGATATAAAGTATAATCTTTTTTATTTAAAGAATAGTTGGATAGAATGAGTTTATTAATCCTTTATTTGAAAATTAATTCTATTTCATAATAAATGTGAATTTAATGTGAATCTAATAACTTTAACAATGAATAATAATAATAATAATAATTTGTTAAGATTATTAAAATCAACTTCATATTTATAGTGTATTATGAACAATAATTTAGAAGTCAAGTTAAATAATTAATATTGAAATATTCAATTGCATCTATTAGTTAATATTTAATAATTTTATAAAATAAGATGGTTCTCATGGAATAACTTTTATTAGGACTAGTCAAGAGTAATAAAAAATCTCAATCACTATAATTATTATTATTATTATTATAAACCTTTTAAACCATAATATAATTGTCAAAAATTTATTTAAAAATATAACTATTGACCACTTTTAATGTTCCAACCACTTTTTTATTTATAAGATTTGGTAGAGACATTATTAAAAAAATTTAAAACTTAGTTTTTCTTATGCCAAAAGGATTGATGTTATAAGTGTAAAATGTAATGCGTATGGTAGTAATACTTATGGGTGATTCCGCAATTGTTAGTAAGGTTAAGATTTAATTTTAGTTTTCTTTTAATTTATAATTTTTGGTACCTCTATTTTTAAAATAGATATATTTAGTTCTTTTAACTGTTTAAAATTAGTTATTTTAGTTTAATTGACCAAATTAAGACATTGACTATTAAAACATTAACATTGACTTATTCGTGTACACATTTTATAAGAGATATCTTTCTAAAATTAAATGTTTATTTAAAGTTGATTAAAAATACTTTAGCATTTACTTTCACACAATTGTAACACTTTTATTTCATTTTTATTATGACAACAAATTAGACAAAATAATTTAAATAACACAAATTAAAGTGTGTCATGTGTAAGTCAATATCAATATCTTATCCGTCGTTGGTTTCATTTTGATTCTTGGATTAAAATAACTAACTTTTGAGAAGAAAAAAAAAATAAGGAGTGATTTCGGTTAGAATTTTAAGAAACTGTTTTGATATAATAAATCTTGCGTGTTTTAAAAGGCACTATACTTAAAATATTTTATGACTAAGGATTCATAATTTAGATTTTAATGAATTTATATTGTAAAACTCAAAAGATTTGAAATAAATTTACAAGACTTGAACAAAATTATAGGTATTCTTGAAAAAATAAAAATAAAAAAATCAATGAAAAATTTGAAAAGATGATACGATTTGGAAAATAAAAAAGTAAATTCAATACAATGTCTTGTTCTTCTAATAACTAATTAGTTCTAACTTCATATTCTCATATCCTAATTCTTTATGCATAACATCTTTTTTTACTTTTCGTTAATTTGAACAATATATCTAATATTATAATATTAAAAATAAAAATTTTAATTTTGGATATCTCTCTAAATGTCTTTATTTTAAAATCAAAATCAAATGGATAAAATAAATAAAAACAAATATTATATTTTAGCCTATTGAGAATGATTGTAGGGTACTTTGGGAAGTTAAATTCTTGGATATTTGAAATTTGATTGACACGAAAAAAAAAAAAGATAATGAAATAAATAAAGGAAAGAATGACTACTAAACGTGGACTCTAAAAGGAAAAGTATTCACTAATTGAGAGAAAAAGTTATGGAGACATCAATTTTTTTTAAGTACGTTTAATTTTCAGTTAAATTGATTTTTAAATCTTAGTTTGAAATGAAAATAAAGATAGAATTCTTTTTCAAACTTAGCTTGTCAAATGAATTTTATCCAAAATTAAATTTATTATATTTAATCTAAAATACTTTTATTTTTCTATATAAATATTGTAATTCAAAAAAAAAATATCATAAAGAATCCAACTCAATAGAGAGTGTTTAACAATTAATTACTTACAAAAAGTTAAAATTTAATAAACTATTATCTCATTTTTATATTTTTCTAAATAAAGAATCCAACTCAATAGAGAGTGTTTAACAATTAATTACTTACAAAAAGTTAAAATTTAATAAACTATTATCTCATTTTTACATTTTTCTAAATCTAGCTCATCTTCTAACGTAACTTTATATTACGTAATCTCAATGCTAACAATAAAATACAATGATAAGTTAATCATTTGCATATTTTTGCTTTAGTAAACATAGTTTCACTAAGTTATAATATCAGGTAAAGTTTTCACTAAAGTGACTCAAACGACACCTCTCACACTAAGGAGATTCAGATGATACTTTTACTTAGTGTCTCAAACGAAATATTCGCTTAAGCGAGTCTATTTTTACTAAACAAGTGTATCAAATAAAACACTTACTAGAGTGACTCAAATGGTATTCTCACTTAGCATCTCAAACAAAACTCCATGTATTAGGACATAGATAGTTAAACATAACTATCTTTGTACATATTTTGAAACATATTCCTATATCACATCATAAGTCTCTTTATTTAAAGTTGTAAATGATCATACATAAATTTCAAGATTTAATATGAATTGGAGACTTCAAATTTAGAAAAATAAAGAGAAAGTATAGTTTCACATGCAAAAATAAAGATTCTAAACTCGACATCATTATAAAAAATGTCATACACTCATATAACTAATGTTACTCAAATTTTACATGTAACTGAAGAACATCACATACACATACAAAAATGTTGTTAGATTTCACATGTTGGAAAACATCCTCCACAAATGTAACTTAATTATGTTTTCTACTAAAAAATTTTACTCTTACATGGAACCTAATAATTTCAATACAAAGATTATGCTACAAATTTCTTTCACAAATATATTTTAAACTCATTAATTAAGATTATTTAATGTAGTTTCTCTTGCTTAACTTTTTTTTCTCCAAGAAATTTTTAGTTCATCTAAAAGATCATTGAACACTTCAAAATTCAGATAGAAAAAATGAACTTAATTATTGGCTTTCCAACTATTATGAGATGTAATGAAGTTCTGAAATAGAGATAAGACTGAACATATATGAACGTAAAACGAAGACAAAGTAAAAAATTTTAGAGAAGAAAGAAATACAAGAATTGCCATAATGAAAAATGTGGTAAAATTGTTATGTTTTTTTTTATATAATATTTGTATTAATTAATTTTGGTAACATATATTTGAACAAGAAATTTATATTTTTATAATTAATGTAACAAATGATTTAAACGTTCTAAATTATTTACATAAAGTTAATTGTATTTAAAAGTAACATGAATTTTTTTATTTATTTAACGTGATTTTAAGTTAAACAAATACTTAATATTTTATATCATTTTAAAAATGTATTATTATTTTTATTTCACTTTCTTCTTAGTAAAAAAATAAATTATTTTATTTTTATTCCTATCAACCAATTAAAAAGGCATTGCATTTGTTTTTTCATTTTCTTTCTTTTATATTTTTCTTATCCAAAGCAAAGTAGAAAGTTAGTAGCAATGCTTTGGACCGACAAATTTTCTCTAATTTGTATATAAAAATTTTTATTTTTAAATTTTAAAATATTCTTTCAAGTCTTTATAGTCAACTAAATAATAAATAAATAATGGAATGATCTAACTTTCTTTCTTACTTTTTCTTTTCATGAATAAAGATATATTAGTGTTTTGAAACATTGTAGGTATGTCTCACTGACCTAAGGATAATTTAACTTTTTTTTTCAATAAAGGTTGTGATTGAATTATTTTTTAATATATTTATTTACTAATTAAAATTGACGTAACTTTTTTCAGTGGTTTATCTTCTTTAATTTGTGCGTAGACAATACTTTTAGATTTTAAAATATTATCTCAAGTCAAAGTCCTTGAATATTAAATAAATAATAAAATGCTTACACTTTTTTTCTTAACTTTTCTTTTAATGAATAAAGATATATTATGGTTTTGAAATTCTTATAAAAGTGATGGTAGGTACGCATCACACTATTATGTATGGATAATTTAACTTCTTTTCGTAAAGGGTATTTTTTCACAACTCTAAATTATTTTTTATATATTTTTCTATTATTTAAAAATATTAGAAATCATAACTTCTTTAAATGTGGTATCTTATTTATTTTTACATAAACAATAATTTAGATTTTAAAATGTTCACTTAAGTCTTTATAGTTATTGTAGTAATAAAAAAAAAAAAATGGTTTCAGATTTTCTTTTTCCTTTTTCATTTCATAAACAAAGTAAGTTGTTGTTTTGAATTCATGGTAGGTACAAATTATTGCCTATAATATAAGGATAACTTAACTCTTTTTCACTAAAGGTTTTTTTTTTTTTTTTGAAAATATCAAAAAATTATTTCTCTTATAATTAAAAATAACAATAAAAAGAAAACTTTTTGATGTTATAAACTTTTTGAATATTTAATTAATAAAAAATGCGTGTTTAAAGTTGTGGATTAAAAAAATATTGCTAGTTCATATCGTTTTACACTATTAATTTTGTGGAGACTGATTTTAGAAAAGGACAAAATAAATGGTGTGACGGGTTTAGTGCACGGAAAACGATATGATTCCTATTTAGCTAGTGCGGTCGAAAATGGACAATTAGGTAATGCCACAAGAGCCAACATCCAAATGTGCAAATAAAGTGATGGGCCCAACTTTGCATAATGTTAAAAAGAGAAAATACTTGGGTGTACGTACGTCTAATTAGAGAGCAGTTTTTCTAATAATTTTTTATATTTATTTAAAAAATTACTTATCTTTTGAAGTTTTAGAAAATAGATAAGTAAACAACGTAATAATTTTTTGTTTATGCTGTAAATTAGATATTATTAAGATATAAATATTTCTATATATTTAGAAGCAAATATTTTATAATTTTTTTTACCTCTTTCAATATTTTTTTTATTTATTTTAAAGTGTTTGATTCCTTTTTTTTTATATGTATAGGGCAAAGAAATATTAAGATAGTTATAAAATGTTTTACTTTACATAAATTATTATTTGGTTGAGACAAATTGATTCAAATCATTATTGAATTGTGATACTTAATTTATTATGTTTTTATAAAAATAGTTTTATTAGGATTGTTACGAATAAATTTTGTTTGGTGGTAAGAATTGGACATAATAATTGATATTAGAATTAGAGTGAAGAGTTTGATTCTTAACAAGGTAATTGTTGAAGAAAAATTATTATAGGTTGTATTCCATGTTAGCTATCACAAGGGTGAGAATTACATTGTGAAAGAAGTCAACGTGCATTATCAAAGTTCATACTAATATCGGTATGTGTAACCTATAAGGACTTTATATGACTTATGGTGACATTTCATTTGGTTTTAATTTGAGTATATATCTAACTTTCTTGGTTATTTTTTAAAATAAGTTCTCTTTGTTATGAATTTGCTTTATATTTTTTTATTAGAAAAATAATTAATAAGAAATATAAAGAAGTGTTTCAACCTGTTTACAAAATATAGAAAAATTCATAATCCATAACAACAAACTTTTCCATATGTGGCATAACTATGCCTTACTCCAAAACCAAGATTGATTCAAGATACAACTGAACATTCACATAGAAATTTGTTGTTAAGAAAACAAAAAGTCTGGTTAATGACTTTGTGCATATAATTGACTGCTTCCTCCATGCTTCCTAGGAGAAAATTTAGGAGAGAGTATATATTTCATGTTAATCATAACATGTTGAGAACTTTGCACCAGATGGTTACTTGCATTAGCATTAGACAATCATATCGTCCTTACCTCACTAGCTGTTTTGTGGCATCCAGTGCTTTTAAATATCCCACAGGATGTTGATACCAGCCTGAATAGGAAAATGTTACACCTGGTTTTTTATGCTTCAAGCACATCCATGCATTCATTTGGCTCGTGCACCACACTTCCTCGCTATCTATCTTTTATTGATTAAAAATAATCATGTTCCTATAATTCCATGTACCTCAGATTATTGTAACCTACATACCTTTTGTACATAGTTTTGCTTAACATTTAAATGAATAATGTGGAAGTGTTGGAAATTAAGTATAGGATTATCATGGTTTACTAAACTCAGCCTCACCAATATGTACACTTTGACCATATTGTTCTGGCTATTTTGCAGTTAAAAAGTATTTGACTAGTTGTTTCCTCATCTTCACTACATAATTCATAAACTGTATTGCTAAGCAACACTCCATTTTTGGTTAGATTTATCTTAGTAGAAATCCTATCTAAAAGCACTCTCTACCCTAAAAGTAAAGCTTTTCGAGAATTTTTTTAAAGACCAAAGCAAACACTGCCCTATTTTCCCCAGGTAGGCTATCTGTTAGATATTATATATACATATTTAACCGAAAATTGTCCTTCACTATCTTTTTTCCACACCCTTATATTCTCTCTCTCACTTTGTAGGGATTGACTTGATACAACTTGCATAAAATCTTGTAACATTTTTATTTCCATTCAAATCTATTCCTCACATTCTCGGTATTTTCCAACACCATATACCATCTTTCCACTTTCTCATTTTCTTAACAGTTTTATCCTTAGAATCAGAAACAAGAGAAAGTCTAGGAAATCCTACCCACATGTCCTCTCAAATTTTATTTTTTTCTCCCTGCACCTAGCTTCCATTATGTACTAGTGTCAAACTAGTTGCCTTGTTGACCATCACCACATCATTTACACACATCTGTACACCACGATTCATTCTTAAGTTTAACACCTACTCTCAATTCTCCCCTCCCTTTCCCTATCTCATACTTTGGTTGAATTATCTTTTTCCACAAATTTTGATCGTCCATCTCTAATCTTCATACCACTTTGACAACAATGTAGTGTTAAACTTTTGAATATCCCTAAGTCCCAATCCCCTTTTTTATTATGCTTGCACACGTTCTCTCATTTAATCTAAGTAATCTTACTATCTTCTGAACTCTAACCCCTAGAAATGATTTTTTTATTTTTATTTTATATTATGATTCCCTTACGGCTGCTTTTAGGAGCTTTAAAGAATGAAAGATCATATATTAAAAGGGAAAAATGACAAATTTAATGAGGCATATCCTTTCTGCAAATGATAACATCATGCCTATCCACTTAGATAACCTTTTTTTACCACCTTCTAAAATTGAGATTTTCTTGAGTTGCCTCCAATCGCCATACTTAAATACTTAAACAGGATTGAGATGTGGTTACAATTCAGCATACCCTTCCCGCAAATACATGAGAGTTTATTCTTACCCCGTCTATCTTACATTTTGTGAAAATTAATATAATATTCATCTAAAACATCAGCTCAAAGCATCTTAACATGCTATTTATAGTTATTATATTATTCATAGCCTCGTAAAGAACAAAGTATCGTCAACAAATTGTAAAAAGTTCACAATACCTCTCCTTGCCCAATCATGTCCCCCTTATACAATTGCTGACTAGTGTCTGACCTGTTAAACCACTTACAATGAAAAACATAAAAGGTTTCATTGAGTCACTCTGTCTAAAGTCTCTAGTTGGTCTAAATTTCTTTGTTGGACTCCCATTAGCTAAAATTAACACTGATGCAAAATCGGAACAAACCTTAATCTAGGCTATCAAAATCATATATTATGTTATTTATGAAAGATAAGAATATATTTTATATTATTGAGTATATGTTTTAATAGTTGTTCTTACTTGACTCGAGAGTAGTCGATAATCGAGTTGAAGGTTGAACCAAATGGAGGTCCACAAATTGAATGGGGGTCCACCTACAGAATACTCTCCAACACTCAAGAAGTAAGAGTGTAAAAAGGTATTTAGGAAATGAGAATATGAGTGTAAAAGATACTTTCTCTGGACTTAGGCCATATGATGTTTAGGAAATGAGAATATGAGTGTAATGTGTAAGAAGATATTTTCTCTGGACTTAGGTCATATTTATAAGACCTCGTCATTAAAAACCAAATATTTCTCCATAATGATATTTAAGATATTAGAGATCACAAATTAGTATAATATACTGTGAACCATATTAATTACAATCAGTTAGAATAAAATATTAATTGATAATAGTTAATGGACTTGGCCATAATAGATTCAAGTAAATCTGACCTCTCATTACCAGATACGTACAATAGCTATATTTAGAAATGAAAGATACAAATATTTCGTATTAGAATTAATCATTCCTAATATTAACTCAATCAAACTATATTTTCATATTTAGGTTTAGAAAATTTTCAAGTGAACAAGTAATAATAATAATAATAATAAATCGTATTTAACTAATAAACAATGAAAAGATTAAAATAATTGAATAAAAATTTAGATTAAAATCAGAAAAGTTATATAAGTTTGGTTATAGCTACATCAATCCCAATATAGAACTCAATAATGAAGGAGTAATTGTTGATAGTTATCTTAGAGAACTAATAATTGAGGAGAAATGTCCGGAATATAAACTTTCCAGTTGTCGGTCAATATCTTTTCTGACACTAGGCTAGGCCAACAAGCTTTATTATTGGAGCCTTTTAATCTGGGTCCAAGTTAACAACACTCATTAAAGCAATTTTGGTCCACCAGTGTGTCCTTTTTGCGTCTGTTAACTTCAGCAAATAATAAACTTAAAGCTTCACTTAAGTTAATCTTCATGCTTCACCAAAAGTTGCTTTTTGACTTTGCTAGCTTAAGGAAGTAGTATATGCCCAATTTAAGTAAGACTTCAATAGCTTCAGAGTCGAACTCACTATCTTCTTATCTTAAGTTGGTAATATTGATATCTTAATTGAGCATGTTCCTAATCTTTTTAAAATAAACTTTCATGAAAACATAGAACATTCATGATTATTAAATTTCTATATTTAAATGACTGTATTTTGTTAACTTTATGAGAGATACAAGATCTAAAGACTTCCAGAAATTTTATCTTAAAAGATGAAGACATTTACTCTTTTATATAAATTTGTTTATGATAATTTTTTTATCATTATTTTAGAACATAAATCTATTTGCCTTCGTCTGTATTGGATATTCAAGTGTGAATCTAAGTTTATATTAGATAAAAATTATAAAGTTAAGTAATATATAGGAAAAGAAGATCCATAAACCTATTGTTTTAAGGTTTTGAGTTGAAGGTGGTGTCATTTCCTTATATGTTTGGCCCATTTCATATTCTTATGATATATCTCTGATTATACTTACTCGAATTCTCCTAACAAATGGTATCAAAGTCGAAAAAGTTAAACAATATATAAGAAAAGAAGATCCAGATTTTGAGTTAAATGTGTTCTCATTCTCTTATATGATTTGACTTATTTCTGATTCTTAGTAAATTCTCTGATTATGCCTCTCCCAATTCTCCCAACAATTTGTGTATCTTCTCCTTGAATTACCCCACATATATTAGTAACATATATTAGTAAAGTAGTAGCTGAGTGTCAAGCTTGACGGTACAGGTTCTTGAGTTTTGACAACAGTCTGGCCATGAACTTTGTCCATCACCCTCAATCAAATGGCCCATGTGAAGCACTCAACAAATGGCTTGAGATATATTTGAGGTGTTTTACTTTTCATAACCCAAAGGCATGCTTCAAGGGCATAGCTTGGGTTGAGATTGGTATATGCTCCTACTCTATTTAGATATATCTCCATTTTAGTGACTAGCTTCGGCATATACGATAACTTAAATTCAGAAATTAAAAATTGTAATTTTGAAGACCTCCATGACTTTAAATATCTTGGGGCAAAACCCCTTAGCAGTTTCCAAAACTGCATTTAATTTCAGCCTTTGGTTAATTTTAATATTCAATTAATTTAATATACATACCGAAAAGCCCCTAACTATTTTGAATTGGAGAGGATCAGTGTTTGGACTTTTTCCTATCATTGCTGAGGTTGGATGCAGTGATTACAAATTATAATGGTCTCGGGAGGAAAAGATTCATCCTGGTTTTTATGTATCAGAGTTCAAAGCTATTTAAAGGTTGGTTGATCTTTATGTGTCTGGAAAATGATGTCATGGACAAATTGGCAGTTAAGGATTCGGAAATTACTTTCTCATAATAAGATTTACTTTCTTTGTACGACATGGATTCAATTAAAATGGATTAAGTTAAACACTTACCATTAGAAAATATTTTTGGATTGATGCACTGCATCAACGTTCAGCAAAGCATGCAACATGTTGTGGACACACACTATTGATAATATCCTCTTCTGGATCACGTCTCAATGCTTAAACAGCGATAAGTGTTTTTTTTTTAAAAAAAATAAGAATGATTTCTGCCTTTGGATTTGCAGTCTCCTCGTATTCATGCTTCATGATTTTTATTATAAAAAAAAGGAAGATAAACAAAAATGAAAAAAAATAAAGATAAAAGATAATAAAAGGAATAATTAATTATTAGCATTCAGTATTAATAGGACGATTAGTTATTTTCTAATAAGTCGGGATATAGCTAAAGTGAATGTATTAAAGTCTAAAAAACTATACATCAGTATCAATATACATTTTTTTCAAAATTTCAAGTTTGTTTAATTACTATTAGCATTCATAAAATTAAAATTAAAATGAGTTTCTAACCAATGTTATTATAATAATAAATGATAAAATATTTGAGAGTTGAAAATTCACCTTTTAAATTTCATAAAAAAATATTATATATTTTCTTTAATATATATATTCCTTGTATTGTTCTCATTTTTTTTAACTGTGGAGTTTTTGAAAAAAAAAAAAACTTGGGAGAAAAATGTAAAATAAGAAGAAGAAGAAGAAACGTGGAAATACCTAATATTTTGATAATGTTTACATGCATGAAGCATACAGCATAAGCAGATGAAAAGTGCTTAATCTATAACAGCTGCTCCTTTAGATGTGTCTTATTTCTTTGTGCTTTCTATCTTCACTACCAAATCAATGGGTAAAACAACCATTAAAACGTCAACTTTTCTCAGCATAAGTTTTGTTGAAAAGTGGAGACTTCAATAATCAAACTTGTGGAAAAATTGGGAAAGTGTGATGTCTTTGGGAAAGTTTCAGTTAATTAATTGTCTTTCTTTTTTGTTTTCTCTGTTAACTTTTATTTTACTTTTTGCATGAAACGATGTTTCGTTGAGAAGTGACTTCATATCAGTGACATCATACCCTTTTTTAAAGGAGTGCATGTTTTTCTACAGAGTTGATATGTGATAAAGGAGTTCTTTTCCATGTAAAAAAGTTTGGTGTGGTTCTTATCGTTAATTATATTGCATTTCTATTAGTATACCTGTTCACTAAAGCGATAAAATGCATTGAGTCTGGCACATATTATTTGTAATAATAAACAGGTTAAATTGATGTAGTAGATGCTTTTGTTAATTTGAAAACAATAATATCTTAACATTGTGTTATAAATTTTACATGATAATATATTTTTATTGTTGTAATATGTTTTATAATTTTTTTTTTAGATTTAATTATATATTGTGATCTTTTATATAGATTATAAAATTTATGAAAATAATTTAAATCATAGGTTAAAAAAAACGATTTAATGGAGCTTAGTTAAACAGCAGTGACACACAAAAAAATTATAGAAGTATAAATGAATTTATTTTTTTATAACTTTTATGTCAATAACTTTTTTATTAAATCATTCCATAAGGTTTTCAAATTAAAATATTTTGAATATCTAACTAAATCGCATTTCATTGCCTAAATTTTAATTGATTTTTATACTATTTTTAAAAATAAAAAAAATGTGTTTCTCACTCTCTCGGTATTCAAAATTATTCTTACCAGTATTTCAGACTTGTATATGTCTTTTTATTACATTAAAATAATAATATATATACTTTTATAAATAGAAATTTTAAAAAAAATTATATATGATAGTTATTTTTAAATGAATTTTATAATTACTTTTGAGTACTTGTAGTTACTCATCATTAAATAAAAAGTTATTTTAATTTATTAAAATATAAGATTGTTTAATTAAAATGTAACACCTAAAGGTAAAAAAAAAAGCGTGTCTCTTATATATAAATTATTAAATATATTTTTATCTTTACAAATTATCCGATTTTATTTTTACTTTTGTACCTTTTTTGAATTTGTTTATTTTTAATATTTTTTCTTTTATGTTTTTATAAAATAATATTTAAACCATTTATTTAATTATTCAAAATATTATCTAAGTTAAGTTTGAAAAATATATTAAGAACAAAAGTATTAAAAAATTAGAATTAAAAAATAAGAAATTTTAAATTACTCATAAATTAAAATATTTTTAATTGAATAGTGTTTAAAAATTTTATATTTTTTAATTAATTTTTTATATATGAGAAATGACTTGATTATTTAATTTTGTAATTTCAAATACAATACTATAACTTAGTAAGAACAAAAATGATTTTTTATAATCCTAATTATCTTTAAAAAATGACATTATTTTATTTTTAAAATAGATATTAAAAAATTAAATCAATACAAATTTGGTTTAATAAATATAATTAAGATTCTTGCACTTTATTTTTTTATTTTTTCAAATTGATAGTGTTGTACTTGAATTTCAGAATGAAAAGAACACGTCATATTTAATGATAGAGACTTAATTAAAAAATATAAAAAAATCAATCATTCAATAAAATAAATTCTTTCAATATAATTTTAACTAGAGATACCTAAATTTATAAGTTATTTGAAACAAAATTATGTCTAGATATAAAATTTAATAATTTAAACAACACAATATGAGAAAATATACGTGAGAAGTGTACACTCCTAGCTCTCCTATATAAGCTTCTTGCTCCAACCTCTATCCTCACCACAATACAACTTCTTACAAGAATATACATTCTCTTATTGTCTTCTTAATCCCAAAAATTCAGTCATAATTGAACCATGGTATCCATGAAGATTCTAGCCTGTTGCTGGATTCTTTACTCGTTTATTTTGGTATTTCTAACACAACTTTCGTGTTTCTCCCAAATCCTTTATCTGGCCTCTGCTGCCACCACAGTAACTATTGTTGATCAAGCTGTAGCTGAGAACAGTGAAGCCAATGCACTGCTAAAATGGAAACAAAGCCTTCACACATCCAGCCAAGATGTCTTGTCAACATGGACAGGTGTTACACCATGCAAATGGCAAGGAATTCATTGTAACAATTCCAAGTCCGTCTCCGCCATAAATCTTGCAAATTATGGTCTCAAAGGTACGCTTCACACCCTCAACTTCTCAGCTTTCCCTAACCTACTCGTCCTAAATATACATAACAACTCCTTTTATGGGACCATTCCACCACAAATCGGTGACTTGTCCACAGTAAATCTTTTGAATTTTTCTATAAACTATTTCAATGGTTACATCCCTCAAGAAGTGTGGACACTAAGGAGCTTACAAGGCCTTGATCTAGACCAATGTCAACTAAGTGGAGTGATTCCCTATTTCATAGCAAACTTGTCCAACTTGACATATCTAGATATAGGTTCAAACAGTTTTTCTGGCCACATTCCACCTGAGATTGGAAAGTTGCACAAGTTGAAGTATCTAGGTCTGCAAGATAATCAACTTTTCGGTTCCATTCCTCAAGAAATTGGAATGTTGACAAACGTTGAGCTCATGGATTTGTCAGTAAACTCTCTCTCTGGTACTATCCCTGAAACAATAGGTAACATGAGCAATTTAAGTCAACTTTACATTTCTAACAACTCCCTCCTACATGGGTCAATCCCATCCTCCTTATGGAACATGTCTAAGTTGACAATGCTCAACCTTTATGGCAATAGTCTTTCTGGATCAATCCCTGCTTCCATAGAATATTTGGCCAATTTAGATAGACTTGGACTTGATAGCAACCAACTTTCAGGACCCATTCCTTCCACAATTGGAAAGTTGACCAAGCTCATCGAATTGTTTTTAAGCTTCAACAACCTTTCTGGATCAATTCCTCCCTCTATAGGAAATTTGATCAATTTGAACAAACTTTATCTCGGAAGCAACAATCTCTCCGGAACAATTCCTGCCACAATCGGAAATTTGAAAAACCTCACCATTTTAGAATTTTCCTACAACAAACTTAATGGCAGCGTTTCACAAGTCTTGAATAACATTCGGAACTGGTCTTCGGTGTTACTAGCTCAGAATGATTTCACAGGCCATTTACCACCTCAAATTTGCTCTGCTGGGTCCCTAATATACCTTAGTGCTCGCGACAACCGTTTCACTGGTCCAGTGCCAATAAGCTTAAAGAACTGCTCTAGTATTACTAGACTCAGGCTGGAAGGAAACCAATTGGAAGGAGATATAGCACAGGATTTTGGTGTATATCCAAATT
>Ga0099824_1004811_pt1 | contig 19313 bp, 9 predicted proteins | sample SiratrowhiteBW_FD_76837 | JGI IMG/M metagenome (GOLD analysis project Ga0099824, IMG submission 76837) | Root nodule microbial communities of legume samples collected from California, USA - Siratro white BW | ecosystem: Host-associated > Plants > Roots > Nodule | place: USA: California... | reverse complement strand
GATGGCCATCATAAAGTGACATAAAGTAAAAGTTGAAAGGGGACGAGACGTATACATATATATGTATATGTATATATATATATATATATATATGTATATGTATATATATATGTATATATATATATATATATATAAACATGAGATTGTGAGCCTCTTTACTCTGTTTCAAGATCTACTTACAATATTAGAAAAATCACGAAGATAAAACATCGGTTAAAACGTAATCGAGATAAATAAAAATATGATGATATTTTTAAAATTATGTAAATAGATATTATATCAATTACTCATGAACTGATGTAATATATCTCATTTTACATCGGATGACACTCATAATAGATGTAGAAAAGACTAAAAAAATAAAAATTCAAAATTTGGTTTGACACAAAACCTACATCGGTTGTCAACTAAAACCAATGTAGGAAGTATCTATTACATTGATTTTCACTACAACCGATGTAATATGCTCCAGCATATAAAAAAATTTATTTAATGAGTTAGCGTGCGTGAATTTATTAATCTAATAATTTTATTGCTTTTATTATTTGTCTTCCCTTCGCACCACTGAGTCTCTCTAGTGGTGCTTGCTTTCTTTGCTACTCGTATTGTCGTTGTTTTAACTCTCATGTTCATTTGGTTCTTTCGTTCCCTGCATCCACTTTCTTTAGAATTTTCGACATAGATGGTTTGCTAACTTATTTTAACTTTGCACTTGATGCGTGAGTCTTTATCAACCGTGAATGCTTGGCTCGACACCCATTGCCGCTTTTCATTACAAGAGGTTAACATTATTGTAAAATTCATTAAAAATAGTTAGAAATATTTTTTTGACCCAATTTTTTTACCAACAACTTGATTTAGTGTATATTTCATGGCAAAGTTCTTACATTTTATAGATTTATCATAAATTTTGAGTTGCCAAAATTTAAGGCGAATAGACTTCAAATAACCATAATTTTTGATTGAGAGCTTGGATTGAGATGTTCTAAACATGAAAGTTGCTCAAAAAAGGGTAACAAATTTGATAGGCATTTCCGTAGGGGATTCTAGATTCAAAAATTTTCCAAAATTCCGTTGTTTACTATTTTTTTTAATATTTTTGATATTTTTTAACTTCTTTTTTTATATTTCACATATTTATACTTGTCAAAAAAATTCTAGAAGTTTCTGTAGTATTTCCTTACATGGAGTAGAGATTTATCAACCAAATTTTTGTTTTAAAAGAAATAGTGATATTACATCGGTTGTGAATAACAACTGATGTAATAGGGGTAATACTCATCTGTTGTAACTCCCAACCGATGTAATATCTCTTCCTGAGCACTCTCAGGATTGGTATTTTATATCAATAATTTATCAACTAATATAGTATATGCACGTACTATATCACTCCTAAAACCAATATAGAATGTCCAGTCCAAAACTTTTTATATCGTCTATATCGATTCTAAAATTGATGTAGTATGTCTTCTATAATCAATGTAAAATATGTTTTTTCTACTAGTATTATTAGTTATGACAAGATTTATATATAATATTTATATTTATTTTTACATATAATAAAAATATAATAAATTTGAGTATTCGAGAGAATGGTGTTGAGCTTTATTCCTTTCTTTGTTACTAGCATACTAACATACGAATTTATATTTTGATGTTTATGATAGGTTGCATTAGATTTATATGTTTTATAGTCGAGTTGGATTTATCTCGCTACTTACTTTAATTTTATATATATATATATATATATGAAAGTAAGAATGTGTTTTAATTAAAAAAATGGTGTTAAAATCTTCTACTTAAATGTGAATCTTAACGATGTATTTGTTTCTACTACGTATTTGAATATGTAATTCATCGTTATCATTCGTTGCAAGCAGTGATTGTGCAAGGCCTTGAATCCAAGTGTAAAGAATGATCAATCACATCAATTATAAGGCATGCGTGAAGAAGCATGAAAGCAAACTGACATCTTGTAGGTGGTATTTAAATAAAGCGGTGATATAACTTTGAAATTTTGGATTGAGATAGTATCAATTTCTTATATAAGTTTCACTCGTCTCTTATGTTCATTAAAGTTTTCTATAAATTCCCTTCGAAAGCCATTAGTGGTAGTGCATTTCAGTTGAGGTGGATTTCATCGGTGGCCAATAAGCGAGCTGCTCAAGCAAGCATATGTCATCGTTAGGAGCTGATCTCTTAGGATTTTGCTTTCTTAATTGCTTAGATTACTTTTGTAATTATATAATTTTTATTGTAGGATCATACTAAATTCATAAACTTAATATCTAACATAGAATTTAAAACTTTTGGTCTTAAATTAAACTCTAAGTCATAAAAATTAAAAATAAAATGTTTTTTCTTAAAAACATCAACATTTAAATAAGATATTGATTAAAATGTAGACCTTATAACGTCTTTTTATTTATTTATAGTTATAAAGAGGTCTTAAATTGATATGATAGAATGGGACTCATTGTAATAAAATATAGTATTTTATAAATTTTTAATAATAATTCTAAATATATTGTTTATAATACTTTTTAATTTTCCAAATATAAAAATTCTTAAGATTTTAATTGAAAATTCTTCTTAAAAATTAAAGAAGAATGTGAGTGGAAAGAGTTTACATCATAGTCTTTCAAGAACTATACCTAAGTGAATTTAGTGGTAAATACATAATGAGTGGTGAGATCCGTTATTTCTATATTTGTAATAGTTAACGAAATTTTGTGAAGTTACTAAAGGCTCGATAAATCGTTCATCATTAAAGAAACTCGACACTGAATGAGAATTTGATTAGAAGAAGCTTTTCAAATCAATAGTAAATCATACTTCAACAATTATTAATGGAACTTGGAGAAGAAGATCGAATTTGAGAACCTTTAATGGTGCGCATAGATTTTAGTTTTAGGTATAAGAACATTTTTTTTTTCTTTTTCAACTTTGCAAATATTATGTGGTAGATGTGTGTATATACGAATTGATGTCATAACACTCATAATTGTACCTAGCTATGAGATTCCACATGTACCTAAGAAGATAGGTCATCTACTAAAAACAAAATGTCTAATATTCCCGAGATCAAGTCGTCAAATACATATGATTGGTTATTAATATATATGAAACTAACATCTGTTAGAAAAAAAAAAATTACCTTAAGTTTGGTTGATACTGTCACATAATTTTAACTATATTAATCGACTTTTTTATTATAGTCATATATCATTAAAAAACTAAAAAAAAAAATTTGATCAGGTGTTATTAATTAAAAAATACAAATAAAGCAAAACAACCAATTTCGGAATCTCAGTAAGCCAACTGCATTTCATAGAGGGAAAGGGACAGATGAAAAAGACAAATATTTCAAGTTAAGAAGGAACTTTCATATGAAGCTCCATGTTTGACAAGTCCATATGTACTTACATTATGCAATCACTTTTCATCATTTTTATTCACAACATGGTTAATGTTATCAATGTTCAAAATCAAACTGATTGAAAAATAAATAAATATTAATTAAAAATATTTTTTAAATTTTTTATCTATTTCTTTCTAAACCAAATAGTTTGATTTGAATTTTGAATTGAAAATCAAGAATTAAATAAATAAAGAAGATTATTGTATTTAAATTTAATGTATATTTAGAGTTAATTAGAAAAGTTATTTTATAGATTAATTATATTCTACTTAAAATATATTTATACTTATTATTATAACAAGATAAAAAAAATTAAATTACTTATAATATATTGATCTCTGGCATCTCATAGGATATTGACGGCATAAACGGATCTCGTAGGCAATGCAAAAGTTCCTTCATGAACGTAAACCTCGTTCTTGTAGTTTCATTTCATATGTACCAGATAAATATGAATGTAATTTTATATGGGTTGTACTGCTCCATACAGTACAGCCCATTCATATACCAGGATCGTAAACATTCGTATATATGAACATAAACATTCATATACAAGACACATTCAGTCCCAACTCTCAGCAATAAAATAGAAATTAATATGTACTTTTCAATAGAAATTTGTAGAGCGCAATCTCAGCACACTACCTTCATGTTATAGTCAAAATCATATGTATAGTGAATTATGTATGCTTTGCCAATTTCTTCGTCCCATGGAGGCTGAAACGCATAATAAACAAACAAATGTTAGCAATTTGAGGATAAATAGCTTTCGATGAATTGTGAATACTGGTCGTGTAAAAAAACGAAAGAAAGAACCTTATTAAACCTGAATCATGAAGTCCTCGTGTAATATGTTACACCATGAAGAGCAGATGCAACAGCATAACCATACCTAATTCAACAATACAAAATAAAAATATAAAAGGAAAATATAAAAGGTCAAGTTATTATGAGTTTAAGAAAAGATAACATGAATAAGAGAAGGAAAACAATAAAATTTAAGTTTGGGGGTGATAAGAAGAGCTCATCGTGAAAGTGGTGCCTTGAAACTGAAATACATACTGTCAAAATGTATAAGTAAAAATTTTGTTTCTATCATTACAAGAAAACAGCTAAATAACTACCAAAAATATACCCGGGTTAATGGTCCAAACAAGAAGCGTGGGCCAAATCCACTTTAAAATGTCATAACCCACACAATCTAAATAAAAAAAATTGAAAAAAAAATAAAGCTAAGCGGAGGCCAGACTTACCCAGCAAAATATTATTTGCTTTGCAAGCTGCGTGGGCTAGACCCACTCAAAACGCAAAAGAAATTAAAATCAAGCGGGGACCAGCAGTGTGGGCTAGACTCACGCAAAACGCAAAAGAAAATTCAAAAAATTTATAAAAATAAAATCAAAGCGGGGACCAGACCCACACAACATAATATTATCTGTAATTACCACGCATCACTATATTACAATAATTTTTATCGAATTAATAAATATAATAATATGCGTAATAAGACAGTAAAGTTCTTCAGTTCTTATTATGACTCTTATTATTATTACTTTTATCAATATTACTAAAATATTAATAATAATAATAGTAATCATATTAATGATCATATTAATATTAATATGAATAAATATAATATAAAAAATAATATTAATAATACTAATATTAATAATACTAATATTATTATTATTAATAACATTAATATTATTATTAAAAATTTTAATAATAATATTAACAATATTAATAATAATTATAATAATAATAATAATATTATTATTATTATTAATGATATTAATAATAATAACAATAATATTAACTGTAATAATAATTAATAATAATTATTAGAACCCGTATGTAATACTTATGGATTTTTTTGTGTATGTAAAATTCGTAGGTAATGCTAATAAATCAATAATTTTTTATAGTAAAATTTGTGAGCCAGAAAATAATATCTAAACTTAGGCTACCGCTTTTGTAATCAGATACATCTCTCGAGGATATGCTGACTGTTTTTGCATCTGACCTGATAGCTTTTTGGAGAAAAATGTGATGGGATGATTAATTTGAATAAGAACAGCCCCAATAACAGAAAAATCTAAACTCACATCCATTCTTTCCACCCCCACACTTTTCTATTGTAAGATTTTTGTGGATGGAATTTGCATAAACTTTAGTATAAGCTTCCTTGAGTGTTGTTTCCCCTACCCATACATCATCTTAGAAAAAAAATTTATTACCTTTTTCAACACTTCAACTAAGACTCTTATTGAACCACTTTCTTCCCTTACTATTTCCTCCCTTACTATTCCCACTAATACTCTGAGGTTTCCAAGATTCACCTTTATTATTACCAATACATTAAGATTCATATTTTGAATTGATGATGTCACACCCAACCCTTCTCTCTCCATACTCAATCTCCATTTCTAGTTACTAAGGAGTCTTATTGAATTTCTCAATATCCTTAATTCCTAACCCTCTCCACACTCTCTATTTTTGCAAACTATTTTCCAATTTATTCAAGTTACTTTTTTCTTGTCATGGTTCCAATCCTACAAAAAAGTTATCGTTGTATTCTAATAAGGTCACTGCAAACTATTTTGGTACCTTAAATAGTGATAAAAGGTAAAGTTGTAGAGGTGAAATAACATACTTAATCAGGATGATTCTACCAATCATAAATATGAATTTCTTTTTTATTTAAATAATTTGTTTACGGTCCCGTTCAAAATACAATTCTATTATGACTTCTTCCAATAAAACTCCGAAATACTTAAACAGTAAATTCATAGTGTTATAATTCAATATAGTCGCGCATCTTTACATATTAACCAAATCGGAATCGGAAGATTGTGAATGCTAATAAATGGGTTGTCTTATTTCAATGTTTATCCTCGTCGTCCATAATCTTTCTTTTCTTTCTCATGTTTCAAATTGGTTTTTGCCATATAAGCTGTCCTTTTCATAAACATATCGATGCATTTATAGAAATACTTCTCATCGTGAGCTGTAAGACAAAATAAATAAGCTAATTATAAGTTTGTTTTTTAGTATTTTATTTTTCATATTTAAAAAAAATAATAATTTGGTCAGATCCTTATATATGTTCATTCTTTTGTATAGTTTAATCAATTAAATTAATTATTAACTATACCTTAAAAACTATGTTAGATATAAGGCTCAGTTTAATTAAAATAATAATAATAATAATAATAATAATAATAATAATAATAGTAATAATAATACAAAATTAGAAACTAAATCAAAATTGTGATTTTTTTTAATTTAAAAACTATAATCTAAAAAATAGAAAGAGAAAGAAACTCCAGTATCCTAGGTTTTTGCACGAAACACTTCCATTCAATACATGCATGGACCTTTACCCATTCTGTCATTTTCATGTTTGTCTTGAGTATATTTTCTCTGACCGCCATAGGATTGACTACACATGTTAAACGACGCACGCAGATAATATATCAATTCTAACTTTTTATATTTTTCTAGTTCAATATTTTGTGAAAATCAAAAAATATATTAGTTATACAATGGTTAATAATGTAAAAATTTAATTGTTAAAGAGGTGAAAAAAATAAAAATAGTTTTTCATTTACATGTCAATCTTTTATCGATCAAAAGTAAAACAAATACATGCAACGATGATTTGATCCTTACATGGAGAGGCTAACCTAGAGGCTTACCTTCTCCCATCGTGAGGAAAGCTATGTAGTAAACACACTCATTTTCTTTCGCACTTTAGTAGTTGAAACATGATTTGAGGTTAATATTAAGATTTATAACAAGTGATAATAAAAGTGAAATTCTTGTGGTTTAATTTTGTGGTTCAACGGTTGTTTTTGGTGCACCAAAACCACATAGCACGATGGAATCCTGAAACGTTAACATCAAAATTTATTACATGTGCTGGTACACTTTTTCCCTGGAGCACATGTGCAGCGGAAACAAGTGCATCAATCATACCATTGCATTTCTATTTCGGCATTGATACAATAATGGCGCGGCATGTATACATAGTTATCCTTCTTTGGTAGATTGCATCATTCCACCACTTTTTTTTTTTTTTTTTTTTTTTTAATTTTTTTTTTTTTTTTTTTTTTTTTTTTTTTTTTTTTTTATTTTTTTTTTTTTTTTTTTTTGTTTTTTTCTTCTTTCCCCCCTTTTTTTTTTTTTTTTTTCTTGTGGACATTACATATTAATTAATGTTGGCATATTGCACCCTGATGAAGTATGTCATTATACATTTTTGTTGTATCTGCCATTCTGCGTGAAGCAATAGATTGTTACGTTAAATGGCTAGAAGAGCACAATCTTAATTATTAATTTTTTTAATATAAGAAAAGACTATTTTCATGAGTCCATAATGAAATTAATGATGGTTCTTTTGATGATGAAAAAAGTAGTCGTAGTTAGCAGTCAGTGCAATGCAACTCTAACCGGACGGATTCGATGAAGTGCTCAAAAAGACATTTCAGTTTACTGTTCTGAACCGCAGGGTGTCCGGTTCAGAGAGAACAGTGATCCAACATACATATCCAACCGTCAGAATTACAACACCCGATTAAATGCACTAATATCTCTCTCTTTCCCAAAGTGTATCAAATCAACCCATTGAAAATTCTCTCCATATGGATAAGGAAATAATGCTGTTATTATCTTATAATTATACAAATTAGATTAGAGGCCAAAATAAGGAGAATGAATAGTAAAACTATTTTATATATTTTTTATTAAATTGCTACCACTTTTATATTTATATTTAATTGTCTTCTCTCTTAAGCAATTCTTTTCCATGCCTGTTAAAATAGACAACTCAAAAAACGAGAAGGTGATGGAGGGGGGAACCACTTCGGCTTAGAACACAACAAAATGGACCATAAAGTTATAATGGCTTTGCACCAAACACATCAAACGGTCCACATGCCAACACTGTCATGGTCATCATCAATACAGAGTAGAATAATATACTATATAACGGAGAGTTCGAGAGGGAAAGTGAAGCAACAGAAAGGCAGGATTAACAAGTAACTGAAAGAGAAAGTTAAAGAACCAAGACCAAAGAAAAAGCAAACTAAGAACATAGAATTATCCCCTTCTCACTCCATCTTTCGCAGCAAGACGGAGAAAAGGAACCAAACAAAAAGGAAAAGGTCAAAAAAAAAAAAAAAACATCACATTGACGAGACCATAATGCAACCATCGCAATCAAAAACATCTACATCACCATCGTAAAACGTCGACGTACACCTGTGTGGTCTTCTAACGTCAAGGTAGCTGCTACTCGCTTTTGTCATTTTTTTTCCCTATTATTATCAACGTATTAAGGATATCGCCATCGTTCATCATCTCGTGAAGTCGTGCACGAGGCTCGTTCGGTCTGGAACGTTAAGGTTCCACGAGAAGAACGGAATGCCGTTCTCCGAATCTCTATCGTCGGAATCCTCCATGAAACGTAACTCGTTACCCATCTGCGAGTGTGCGTACCACGAACTGCTTTGGTTGCCATACGAGCGCGACGATTCCATTACGCTGCCAGGAACGGCCGTAGACGTGGCGGCGGCAGCGGTTGCTCTTCTTTCTTCCTTCTTATATCTGATCCCGCAAGCATTGCATAGTGACTGCATCAATTCAATTGAAACGCAACGTTAACAAAATCGAATAAGTGATACTAGCATCAATCATTTTTGCAAATTCAATGATTTAAAAAAATATATATAAATACCAACTTATTCCTTTGATGTTGCTTTGCAACAATTAAAAATAGCGGAATTTTAAACCTGGTTACCAAGTAGAAGCTCTTGATGATACTTTTATAAAATATGTCCAGTTCCATTTACCAAGGCACAACTTTCACATAAACAATTAACATAAAAAGTGGTAGTGTCATATATTCACTTGTAACATTCTTATTGTTAAGAAAAAAATGATAAAATAATATGAAGTTTCGTGAGTTGTGGTAATGAAGCAATGGCTATACCTTAGGGCCACGAGGACCGTTTCTCCAGAGGGGAGTGGAAGTGGTATCGCAGTTGGCGCAACGACGAGCGAGGAGAGGGTCGTTGTTGGAGCCGGCATTGGATGGTCTGGTGGATTTATTGGTTTGAGATTGCGTGGTGTGTTTGGATTGCAGCAAGTCCCAGCAGAAGTTGGTGACGGAAGAGCGAGGTTCGTGGCGGTTGCGTAGCTCCTCGCCTTCAGTGAAACGCGTGGAAGGGGTTCCGAGGGAGAGCGTGCAGTCCACGGAAGAAGGAGTGGGCGTGTAGGAGGAATACATGTCGTGTTCGTAATCATCATAGGGACCGTGGGTGTTGGGCATAGAAAACAGCATCGAGTAGGAGTTTGTTTCGCTGTGAAACATGCTGCATGTGCACGTGCCCATCATGTGACTCTGGGAGTTCCCGCAACAACGATGCATCATTGCGTTGGCCGATATGAATCGGAATAAGCGAGGCGTGGCGAGGCGATGCGAGTGTTGGGGTTTAAGAAGGGAAAAGAGAGAGCGAGAGAGGGTGAAAGAGATTGGGAAGTACAAGGGGGGAAAGTGGAGTGTGGGTGCGAAATGCAATGATAAAACGTTTGAAATGTAAAGAGGGTATGAAGCAGTGGGAAGAAAGAGTTAAAATGGTACGGGAGAAATGAGAAGTGGGTGTTGTCAGGTAGCTTTATAAGCTAATAAAATGGCGAAATACGAGTCAGCAGGTGCAGTCCACGTTGTCGTTAACTGCGAATATAGAGAGATGCACAAATGTATGTGAAATATAATATAGTGGGGCATGAATGAAAACTATAAAGACATGGAAAAACAGAGAGGGACCCAGTGGCTGGGGATGTGTTGGGGAAAGAAAGAGAAAGGGGGAAGAGTGGTACTGAGTGAGTAGTCAGGGAGTGAGTGGAAGGAAGCGTTTGAGAGTTTCTATCTGCGGCACTGTTTGTGACTCTGCATAAAAATTTCTCATGCATGATGTTAATTTATAGCAGAGAGAGGGGTAGCATAGGAAGTGTGGTGTGGTGAGGGAGTGTTTGGTCTGGTCTGGTATGGTATGGTCATTTGGGTAGTCAAAAGTGGGCACGTGACAGTGAAAACAGTATTCTTCCACGGATCTGCCTTCTCCGATCACGAGGCTTTATTAGTCGCAAACCCAATACATCAAAACCTCTGTCTGTATCCGTATCTCTGCCACTGCCATCCCCCAAGGAAAATGGAATAGTAGTCTTAGTGTAGCGTTGAGTCTATCTATCCACCTTCCCACTCCCACGCTCTCTTCTCTTCCCTAACACGCTCTAATCCCAATACTGCTAATTAACCACATACGACTACTCTACTCTCTTCTCTCCTCTACCACCCTACCCTTGGTAATACCATATATTAATTACCAAACCTTTCGTATTCTCAACTCTTAATTATACACTTAATTTCAGAACAACATTTGTATGCCCTTTAACTGCATGCTACCATCATCATCTATAGTTAGATTTTAAATTAATGAAAAATGTATTTCTTCTTTTTATTTTGCTTCATTCATTGTACTGGTACTTTGACCGAGTCAAATTAAAATGTGTTGAGTCCATTTTATATACATAGCAAAATCACTTCAAAATATAACGTAATATTAAGTAGAACTGAAGTTGCATTAATAGATGTGAGTTTGAATTGTAAGTTGAGAACTGATATATTGATCGCTTTAATTTAGTGCAAGAAATGAATAATTTGATTTTGGTGGTCACGGTCTTTGAGGAGTTGTGGTTGGATAGGTCGATTTGGTGGGGTTAGTAGTGAGTGTACATATGTGCAAAGACTTATTATTATGATTTGAAGTTGAACAGAAGAATGAGCATTGTTTGTTGGTAATGGGAGGATAGATAAGTAGATAACATCTCCGTTAGTTGTTATAGGCCGTTCAATCCGTCAAATCTGCAGGAACAACAACACAACGACCAGTTGTTTCCATCCGTACTGTAGGAATCACGTGAATCCAAACACAAAGCCAAGTTCGTCAATTGTCATGATAGTAACCTCATGCCCCGAATCCAAACCCCATCACACCAACATTGCTTTTTAGGAGCAGTTGCTGATGGGGGCAACAGTATTAGTAGCCGTAGATAGAAGAAGAAGAAGAAGAAAAACTGATCAAGAAGAGAAGATCCTGAGATTTGGATTGGTTTTTGGATCACAGTGGGAAAAAGTAGGGCAAGAGAGAGAAAGAGATAAAGGTATCCCAAATGAGATACCCTGCAATCATCAAAGCAACTCTGCCTGGCTTCTTACTTGGCTTCTTATGTGTCTAGTCCACTAGACAACAACACATTTCTATGGGTCAAAGATAGAAACTCCTATACCAAAAAGAAATAAAGGGTCGCAAAAATTTAAAAATCAAATCCAATTAAATTACTAAAACCAACCAAAAATGTCTTCAAGATCAATAAAAAAACGCAAAAGGGACCCCACATTCATCATGGCCAAACCCAACACACCCTCCTCTGGAATATCGACCCCATTCGATCAAAAGATTCAAAAACATTCACGGAGAGAGAAAGAGAAGGAGAGAGAATCAGATCGTCTAGAGATTGATGAACCATAGTTCGACAAACGGGGACGACCACCGCTTTCCAAAAGATGCTCTCTCTATTCGCTTTGTAAACTACGATTAGCCCAAGACAAGCCTTATGTTTTCATTTACACACATTTTCTACATCCTCACGCAACCTCATCTTACGTGGATCATACTCTAGCACACCACTCTCTCTTATCAAATCTTAAATACTTACTCTTAACTTTACATTATAGTTTTTAACAGTATATTTTTAAAATCATTTTATACGTTATCTTCGCCATATGCATACCATTTTTTCACTTCGAAGTTTGAGCCTTTTCTCTTCTGCTCTGTCCATGTGACGTGTGAAGGAATGTATGTATCTATCGCGTACTGTTGCTTATCCTAAATAAATAAAGTTGCTATTAATCATTATCAGAGAGAACCTCGAACCAGGAGAAATATTTATATATTTTGCAAACTGTATTTTTTGTTTATAGAAATTGTTTAAAAATTTAATGCAGTATAAAGTAATTTTCAAAATAAATTATCGCTTTAGTGCTTTATATTTTTTTCTTCATGTGTAGTGCAAAATATTAGTACTTCTACTATATTCTACGGGTTGAAGAGGAGAGCGTACCTGCATGCGAGTGGTGCAAGTAATGGTCACCGCCTCACAACCGCAGTTCTACACGGTCTTACATGTAATGCTCTCACTAATCATGATTGTTGGATTTCATGGGACCCATATGTCACAGTGTTTCACTTTCCCAATGTAAGGAGCTATAAAAAAAAAATAAAAATACTAATAATAATTACCCAAATCGTATCTAACACCTAATTCGACGAAAATCCTAAATATGATTTACTGTCAACAATTAATATAATAACAACAGTAATACCGTCAATCTAGATGCCACGTGGGTTTCGTGGAAGGGATTTGCTTGCATGCATGCAAATGGGTTAAACAACGCACATTTTTATTATATAATTATTAAAGTATTAGGAGTAGCATGTAGTGGAATAATAGCGATATTTGAGGAGTATACGTATAATGAGGAAGATTAAATAAATAAGACAATAATTGCGATGATAAACTTTGGGAACACATAAAATTGCATTCCTAAAAAGCAACAAGATACAACTGGAATGTCTGTCTTTCTCTCACTTGGGGGTTAGGGACAATTCACTTTCTTATAGTATATATTTTTGGTTCAAATGTGATCCATAGAGAATAGAGAGAGGTACTTTGAATGGGTAGGGGGATTGGGATTGGTCTAGTGATCTTGTTGTTGACGGGATCTTCTTTGGCAGTGCCAGGTAAGGCCTCAAAGTACCAAGATTGAAGAAATGGAATAGGATAGGAATATGAAGAAGGAAAAAGGAGGAGGGGAAGAGAAATAAAGTAGTAAAACGAGGGTGGAGGCTGTGGACCAACGTTTAGAAAAGGAGATTGTATTGTAAGAGAAACCCCTATTAAGTCATGCTACCCTAAGAAAGTTGAGTTGTTGTCAGTATCATAACATCTGAGCCTACAAACTGTAACCTCTAATTGTCTCCTCTAAGGAGGTCTAACCTTTTGGTCAAAGGTGGTCTTAAACCACTGTGCATATACTATGCGCCTTAAAAGACCATTTCTTTATCTTTTCATTTATTATTATTAATCATACTGTACGGGTCTGTCCATTATGTGGACTAATTATGCTAAAAGCTACTAATTCACTGAGTGTCTGTCCATTATGTGGACTAATTATGCTAAAAGCTACTAATTCACTGAGTTTCTTCATTTTTAATTAACCCTCAATTACTTTCCAAGACTACCTAATTCATTAAGCGATCCCTTGCGTACTACCCACTTTTTCTTTTGTTGGGTACTCCATTTTGAAAAAAAAAATCCAAAACAAAATGGATGGAATTAAGATGCATTCTCCGATTCTGTGGAAATAAAACAATGAATTAAATGGATGGATTCTTCTGTCAGAGAACAAAAATTATATATACTTGAGTTTCTGAGAAGTTTTTGGAAGATTGACAAATTACAACACCATCACAATTTGATAGAGAAATGATAACCATGTAGTTCTTAATTGATTAGTTCAAAGCATATTAAATAACTTAAGATGCATCCGTTGATTCATGTTGAGAGACAGCAATTTGAAAGAAAAAAAGACAATTAGCTAGATTATAACTTTGAATATTTAACTATTTGGTAAATTGACTTATTACTCAAACTATTTTGTGTTGTATAATACATGACAATATATAATTAAAAACTTTCCATATTATCCTTAAATGTGTAATGTGATGTGTTACAGATAGAAGGGGAAATATAGAAAGGAGCTATAGAACATAAGCAAATGTGTAAAAAACATCCTAAATTTTTTGCAAAGAAATAAAACATGGATAAAAAGATACTTTTTCATTCTAAATTCTTGTGTTAGGAATATGTTAACCTTGTATTTGGAATGAGAATTTCATCATTTATAAGACATTCAAATATATTGAATTTAAATTGAACTCATTTCAAATTATTTTATTTTTCTAATATTTTATTTAAATAAGGAAATTTAAATTTAGTAAATTTTAACTTTTTTATTTAGATCAAGTGTTTTAATTACCCCCAAATTCAAAAATTTATTTTAATATCAAATGATTGTCAAAAATTCAAAAATATCATTATTATTGAACTGATGTTATTTGTCAATTAAAGTTCATCAATGTTTTTTCATTTGATATTTACGTAGCATTTTTTTTTTCAATTGACGCTAATCAACATTGTTTTCAGTTTGACTACAATTATTTAGACTGACATAGATTAAGGTTATTTTTACAATGTTGATGATTGGGGATTTTTGTCGACATTCTTTTCTAATTTTGTACGAATTTCCCAATTAACATGGGTACAAAATGCAATCCTAATTATTGTTGAATTAATTTTTTCTGATTAACATTAGAAAATAAATCCTTGCAAATTATTGACACAAAAAATAGCATCTATGTTAATGATAAAAGAAAATCATTCCAGACATCAACAAAAAAAATTGCAATGGATGTCTGTTGAAAAAATCTAATTTACATCTGCAAAGAAATAGTCTCCTTTGACACAAAACTCTAACTAATATTAAGTAAATAATAATAATAATCTACAACAATAAAAATATTCTAACAATTTAAATTATAAAATAACTCTTATTAACATCAATTAAAATATCATAATGGATATCAACTAAAAAGTAGTCTTCTCAACAATGTCTCTTGTTATTAAACTGATAACATCTTAACTTAGATCGAACAAAAAATTAGTTATGAATTTGAAAATATGAAAATTTTCAAATTCTTACTTTTAGGTGAAATTTGAAATTCTCTCATTGTAAACAATCCATTTACTCTAATAAAATTCTAGAACTTCAATTTCTTTAAATTCATTACCAAAATAACATATTTTGTTATAAAATATCTCAAATTCTCTAAAAAAAACTAAATTACTCTCTTAAAATTCTCTATTGAATCACACTATAAAGGTTTAGAAATTGAAAATTAAATGAAACATGGTAATTAATAAGATTTAATACTAGACCAAAATAACATGCTATCTAATAATGTGATTTAAATATGTGTCACGTGTTGCAAATTTATTTTTGAAAAACTAGTTATTTATGCTTTTATCCCAGTTTAATTAATTTTACATTTTTGATAGAAAATCATTTCTTCAATTTTTTATTCACATACTGTAATTTGTAATTAACTACTTTGCATCCTTTAACAATAATTTGAGTTTAACATGAGTCCTAGTGAATAAACATGACTCTATTCATAATCAATAGTCCTTTTTTAAAAGCTTATCCTCTTTAGGACAAAGCCCTCTCCATCACATATGATAAAACCAAACTTAAAATCAGGATTCAAAAATATTGTTAATATTAGTGGATAACTTGTTCATCATTAACTCTATAAATAGTTTTAATATCTCTTTATAACATGATACATTTAATTCATTCCTTTTAACTTCAAATAATCAATGATATTTTTCTTCTTTCTTAATATTTCTTTCTTCTATTTTCTTCTTCATTCATAATTAGACATGGTATAAGAGCTAATCATAATCAATCTCTTACTTAATATCTTCAACGTCATTCTCCTCTTCATTTACTCCTTTGAGTTTTATTATCCCAAACTTCACCAAATGGAACCTCGAAAACTTCTTGATATGGTAACAACTTACAAACTCACTACATTCATTAAAAGAAATGTAATACATACAAATTTTAGTTTCAAAGAAGATAAGGCTTTTGGCATGATTAATCTTGAACTATGAACAACAAGATTAACTCTTGGTTGCATGACTTTTAACATCAACGACTACATCAATCCTTACCAAAATGGTGGGAGTGAAAGGCTCACCAAAGCGGCTAGAAACACAGTATACGTCTCAAACCTAAGCTAAGATAGATAAGTCAATAAATGAGTTTCTCTCATCACAAATTTTAGATTCTTTAGCGACCATTGGATAAACTATTCTCCTATTGAGGCTATCCTTGATTAATTCCAAGAAGAATTTGATTCTTTTGTTACTTCTATCATAATGTTGTTAGATCCATATACGATTGATGATATTGAGACTCTTCTTTTAGCTGAAGAAGAAATATTTGAGAAACATAAAAAGATTAAGATCAACTTGATCTATGAAAATACATCTACAATTCAAAATTTGAATACAAGAGGCAAACCTCGATCTCAAAACTACAAAGGAGGTTATGGTAATAATAGAAGAAGAATTAATAATAAATATGGTTTTCAATCTAACAAAGAAGACATAAACTTTGTCGAGAAAGGTTTTATCACTAAACTCAAATTCAAGACCACAATGTTAGCTTTGTGGTAAAATGGGTCATGAAATGCTAATTGTTGACAAAGTTATAACCATGAGTTCTAAGGACATCCATAAGAACTTTAAGTTTGACACTCAAAATAATGGTCACATTGACCAAGGAATTTTTGCTACTCCTATTACTATCTGGAGCCATTATGGTTTCCAGGTAGTGGTGTTTCTCATGACATGACCAATGATGAAAGCAATCTCTCCATCAAATCCACATACAAAAGATAATGGCATAGGTTTGCAAATAAAAAACATTGGTTATTTTGAATTTTTGTTACCTAATTTCTCTCTAAATGTTGTCCTAAATTACCTTTTACATATTTTATATATTACTAACATTACAAAATAATTTTAATTTACCTAATGATTATTACATACAAATCAAGATTTGTAGGTAAATTTAGTATTATCTATAGATCTTTATCTATAAAAAATTCATATTACATATGAATTTTACTTACCAAAAAGTTTATAAATAATTACGTACGGATAAAAATGTACAAGTGAATTTAGCATTACTTAAAAAAAATCAATAGATTATTACTAGGAATCTATATTCATAATTACCTACATTTTTTTAAATAATATTAATAATTCATTTTATTATTTATATGATCATTAATATTGTTAATAATAATAACAATTATTATTATTAAAATTATTATTGCTATTATTATTATTATCATTAATATTATTAATATCATTAATATTATTATTAAAAATATCAATATTAATATAATAATATATTATTAATATTAATAATAGATGCTCCAATTCTAAATAATAGATGCGCTCATGAAATTCAATATGATAAACAACCTTACTATACCTTTTCTAAAAGTGTTTGGATGTGCTTGTTAATCCTTATTTAAACCATAAAATTCACATAAACTATATATTAAAAGTGTCATGTGTTTATTCTTAGGATATAGCTCTTTTCATAAGGCATATATATTTGTCTCACGCCAAATGATACAACTTACATTTTTAAAAATATAAAATTCTTTAAAAATATTTTTCCATATAAGCTCGGTCCAAATTCCTTTTGCTTTTTTGCTGTCTAAATCGGATTATGATTCTGCTTGTACAACTACGTGTTCTACTTCTCAAATTTTATATCAAAAATTCCAAGGCCGAAGTGAGTGCAAAAATTACTGGAGTTCAGCCTTTGCTTCTGAAGTTGAGAGTTCATACTTCTTTTACCTAGAATCTATTGTGATAACCTTAGTGTAATTATGATAACAGCTAACCCAGTTTTACACTCAAGGAGAAAACACTTTGGAACATATTTTCATTTTGTTAAAGACAAAGTCAAGAGAGGAGAAATCAAGGTTATTCAACCACGTCACAAATTTATTAACCAAACCTTTATCTACCAATCACTACCTTCCTTTTTAACACAAACTCATGGTGACAACTATAGATATAGTATCTTTGAGGGGATGTAAAAGATAAAGGATATAACTTTTTGTTTTATTTTTGGTTATTAGTTAATTCTATTACCGTTTATGATTTATCACCAAGCCTATAAATACTTTAACCTTTATTTATAGTATGAAGCGTATAATTCATTATTTTCAACTTCAAATAATCTTCTCTGTCGATCTTTCTTCACTCTGTTTTCATCTTTATTCATAATCATACAATTATCAAGCTTTTGGAATTATAACTGAAATGGATTGGACCATCTTTATAATTAAAAGTTAATTTAATCCAAACTTTGTCTATTCACAATATAGTTTATATTATCACTTTTAACATTATGGTTCGTCTTAATGTTGAAAATCTCACATCGACTAGAGATGAGATATTTAAATAATTTATAAGTGAGTTAAAATCTCACCTTACAAGCCAGTTTTGTAAGATTGAGTTAGGTTTAAATTCTATTTTTTAATATGGTATGAGAGTCTATCCTAGCAAGGTCCAACAACTTATCAGATCATCCGCTATCGAGCCGTTGAACCACCCTCACATATAAGTTTCACGCTTGAGATGAGGAGTCTGGGCATGAGGAAGGTGTGTTGGAAATATCCCACATCGACTAGAGATGAGACATTTCAATAATTTGTAAGTGTGTTCAAACCTCACCTTACAAGTCGATTTTATAAAATTAAATTAGACTTAAAATACACTTCTTAATACTTAAAATTACAAAAAAAAAAGTACTTATATATTTAAAAAACACAAAAACAAAGAGAACCATAATACAATGTAATGATCAAGAATTAAGAAAGATAAGTAATAATATAGTATAATAATAAAGAAGTATATATAATTGATCATAAACTAAAATATATATTTCATGAATAAATAAAGACATTTTGTATTTAATTTATTAAAAAATAAATGCATTTATACTTATTATTGTATTTATTATTTCTTGGTAAACATATATATATATATATATATATATATATATATATATATATATATATATATATATATTTTTATATATATATATATATTT
>Ga0099824_1004809_pt1 | contig 19314 bp, 10 predicted proteins | sample SiratrowhiteBW_FD_76837 | JGI IMG/M metagenome (GOLD analysis project Ga0099824, IMG submission 76837) | Root nodule microbial communities of legume samples collected from California, USA - Siratro white BW | ecosystem: Host-associated > Plants > Roots > Nodule | place: USA: California... | reverse complement strand
TTTTCTCTAAATATATGGCAGACAACTAAGAAATATTATACTTAAAAGGAAAAAAAAAAAAAACAATGCTTCTCAGAAAAAAGAAAAAAAAAAAAAAAACACAATAGACAAAATGAATATGGAATGTGAAATAAATAAGGAAAGATCATCTCGCAACACTCATACAATTAACTTAAAATTTGGTGGATGTTGCGAATGAAAGGGTATGAATTGTAATTTGTAATTAGTGTAGGAGATAAATAAGATACTTTATTTTTCAGCTTTTTTTTTATTATTTGTAATTGGTTGGAATACCATCAAGTGTTCTATTTATATAAATATATATTATTTTTTGCGGATAAAAAAAATTATGTACATTCTTATTCAAAGTTTTTACTCACTTAAATCCTCATTATTGCAGAAACAAGTAGTTCCAAAAAGAGAATTGAATAGAGTTCTAACTTACATGACAGCATATAAAATCAAGGAAATATATAACAAAAGAATGAAAAACACATTTATACCATTTTATCCTAGCTTTAAGACTACATTTCTCTTTCTAGCAAATTGATAAAGATTTTACTAACTAAATAAATGATTACTGCGAAACACATATATCTCCAAATTATACCGAGTACACAAATATTTTCAAGTTATCAGTCTTTTCTTAAGACCATGATATCTCAAGACAAGAAAGAAACACTCTCAAAAAAAGTATATATAAAGTTTAAAAGTGATCAGAGTTTCCACACACAACTTCAAGAATTAAACGCTCTTAACAACAAATATAACACACTCTTGAATTTATTGTAATATTTCTCAGTTATTGTCCGTATCTTCGTCTTTATGTTTTGAAGTCTTTATAAAAAATTTTAAATGTGAATGTTTGAACTTAAAACAACAAAAATTGATGTTGTACAAATTTGTTTCGGCATATCCTACATAAGCGATAAAAGAACTTTTGATTTGATGAATTTATACATTTGGAGTTTTAATTACAGAAATAATTTAAACATATTCATAATATTGTAATAAAAGCATGTCAATCATAATAATATATTTGGAAAACTTCTCTATTAGAAATTGATTTAAAAGGTTAGAATTCAAATACCTTTCCAATCTTGTTTATATATTAAACGTTGAATAAAAATATTTTATTCTAAATCATTTAATAAGATATGCAGTTTGTTATATAATAATTTTAAAGTCATAGAGATTACTGTAGTGTTTGAAATTCGCAAATCCTAATAAGCTTTAACCAATAGATCATTTAACATGTTAAAAAATTACGAGACTCTCTAATACATTGAACAATAATATTTTTTTTACTAGTATTTCGTAAAAATATTTTATTAATAAACATGTTATCATCAAAATCTTAATAGATAATTTACATAAAATTGTATAAAAACGTCTTAGAGCGTTTACCGCCAATTAGATCATCTAATGTTACAACCATAATTAATCTTGTGTTCCTAAATTTGTTTTTCGTTTATTTAAATATAAATAATATTTATCGTCAATTTATTATGTTTGAGTAAAAAAAATACTATATTATTTACACTCTATAATGTTAAAACTTATCTTCTATATAGGAATGATATCTAAATGGATTCATTATATGATGTAAAATCTATAAAGTATCCTTTTTAAGTAAAAAATTTCAATGTTACACTAATGAGAAGAGCGTTTTCTTATTCCTACACATGAGTTAGCATAGCCTAAAGTCTCATTTCGTTAATTTCTAGGTTAAAAAACATGTTGGAAGCAATGAGGTCTGTTTATCGTACCAGGCTTTGTTCGTTATGATGATTGATTTTGATTGTGTTTCTAGGTTAAAATAATTGTGAAACACACGTGATAATTATGGCATGGGGGCGTTCATATTCCAATTGGAAATGATATCGTAAGGCACTCTCCTTCTCTATCGTCTCGTCGGTAAGCCAACTTGTCATTTCAAATTAAGTTGCTTTAAACTCACTTCATCACACTGTGCCATACACAATGCCAAAATTCTCCTTCCACTGATTATTTCTCATCACAGTTGCATTTACCCATCTTCAAAAGTTGAAAACCAAAGCTCAAGTTATAATTACTGTTTGAATTCAACAGCTTATTAGATCAAACAAACTTTCGTATTATGATATGATGAAAACCCACAAACTAATTGAAAACTTGTCCGACTAAGTACCCATTAACCCTCATCCTTTCATCAACGTGCTGGAGTACATATGGTTGCTTGCAAAATTCTAAGAGCAGAATCATTCCGCATTGTGAACTTATAAACATATTAAGAATATGATATAAAAAAAATTAACGGACACTTAAGAACTACTGTTAGCACCAACTCTCAGTAAACAATATATTAGTATTATTATCCACTCAATAGTTGAACAGAAAAATAATGTTTTACAATCTATTCACAAGTATAACAGATTACTGTAAATAACTACATTGGCTCCCCGGAAAAGTGATCTCATCAATGCCATCAAGATGACGAATTGCATGACTAATTTAATTACAGATGATCACAAATCCTGCAGATATACATGATTTACTTTTATTTTTCCGACCTAAGTACCTTGTTAATCAGTGAATTTGCTCCCCCGGTATAATGGCAAAGGTACAAATTACAAGGTTTTTAGGAGATCACCAAGCTTATCTAATATGAATGGACATATGTATGTATATATATGTATATATGGAGGTGCTGATTCCAATAATGACTAGCTAGCAGCCAATGGGATCCTCAGAAGACTTTGAAAAAGGGAAAGAGAGAACACTTATTGGATATTTGAAAAATCAAGAAAGGGAAAGGACGAAACATCTTTCATCAACTCCTCCAAGTCCCACTCTCCAATGGTTAACTCTTCTTGAAATAAATTCTCCACCCCAGCCCTATTTTCAGTTCTCTTGTTGCTGCAGTTATTAAGGATGACACTGTTTATGTCATCAAAGTAACTATTGTTAGTATCTGTGTTGCATGTGCTCTCCACTTTCAGGTTATGGTCAGAAGTAGTGCTAACACTCTCTAGAGGAGGAACATACATATCCCCTTCAGCTCCAATATTTACACTCCCAAATACTCCTCCATTTTCCAAATAAAAACCTTTGTGATCAACTCCACTTTGCGATGAGAAACATGGCCCTGTACTGTTGAAGAATCCACCAGAAACTGGCATGTTTAGTCCATGATCTAGCAATGGCAACCTGTCAATTATGGAATTGAGAACTGTGGCATGCATGGATGGGGATGGAGATGATGAATTGAACATAGGCATAAAATCAGCATGTTGATCTTGATGGGTATTAGAAATAGTAAACCCTGCCATGTTAAGGTCTTTGTTAGGGTCATATGAGGACTCGCTTCCATTTGGTGAGGTGTTGGATGACAAGTTCTTGAGTCTTTTCTTTATTGTTGAATTCCAAAAATTCTTAATTTCATTGTCAGTTCTCCCAGGTAAGCGCGCCGCTATTTGAGACCATCTTTAAAAGTGGAACACAAATGAATATTTGTCAGCTTAGTACATAGCACAAACTAATTGAGTTTGGTGGGTGTCCATATTAAAAACAGTGCATGCTTAGTTCATGGAGGCTAATGTATATATATAGTTTTCTATTAAGTGATTCAAATTATGGAGTGCCTTCAACTCGAAGTCCAAATACAGACAAATCGCAATGCTTATATGTTGTTTTCATTTGTCTTTTGTCCTCTACAAGGAGCCACCTAGACTTATAAATATGTATGTATGTTATATTTATAATGCATGCTTTGTGCATGTATATTTTTTAACTTTGAATATTACAAGTGGAACTGAATTTCACAACCAAAGACTTAACAGAACCATTTTAAAATCTTGTCGGTCTTATTGTAAATGCCAGGTTTCTTATAGTTACTACTCTTTTAAATAGTTAGTTGGGCATGGTATATATGCATTTGTGAACTTTCTTGCATACTTTTAGATACAACCATACAGGCATTTTCTTATAGGAAAATTATAGCACATGGCATTGGATAATTCTTCACAAATTATGTATTCCACTTAAATTAACCGCATAATTTTCAAACATTAATCATGCCTCTATCTTCCTTTTCCACCTTTCCAATAAAGAGAATATTGCTAAAGTTAGAAGGAGCTAGTGGGTGTAACATGTCAGACACACGACTTTGATTTGCTTGATAAATATTTGAGATATATGCGTATATATACACGCAGGTGTAAGTATGTTTGGATTTAGAAATACATAATACATGTACAACAGTGGTGGCAAAGTTCTTGAAGATCATATAGAATCAAGTTTGCATATGTTAATCAATAACAGTACTTCGTAATGTTAATGATAAAATGGATGAGTTATTGAGAGAGAACATGAATAGAAAAGAAGGAAGGGTAGGTGAACCTGTTTCCGAGAAGGGAATGCAAATGGACAATGAGTTCCTCTTCTTGTGGAGAGAATGCACCTCGTTTGAGATCAGGCCTCAAGTAATTGATCCATCGAAGGCGACAACTTTTGCCACACCTCTGAAGGCCAGCATTTCTGGCTACATCGCTCCAACAACCTTGTCCACTGTTTAGCATGTAGTTCATGAGCTTGTCATCTTCTTCAGGTGACCACAACCCCTTTCTAAGCTTGTTATTAATGTTGGAGTTGTTTTTTCCAGACACCTCGGGCTTTCTCATTGTGCACTACTATATGATCCAGACCCCAGAAGCAGTGTTCCACTGATGACCAATTTGCTCTCCAACGGGTGTGATGTAAGATAAGAGAAGGATTTTTATAGAGAGAGAAAGATAACAAAGAAGCTTCATAGGGTGGGAATGATGATGATAATGATGGTGATGGTTGTGGGGTTTGCTTACAAAATAGGGAAGAGTCAGAGAGAGATAGAGAGAGAGAGAGAATTGGTTGATGAGTCTAGTAGAAAACGGTTTGGAGAGGGACATGAGAGATTGAGAAAGATGGGTGTCTTCTTGTCTTTGACTCCATGGCCTTGTCTTTTTTCTTTTCTAATTTTTTCTTCACTCACAAGGTAGCCATCATACGTGAACCATAGGATGCCACACACACATACGCACCAAAATATAAATCAATAAATAAAAATGTAGATACAAGCAAGTTTGTTTTATAACCAAGCCAATATATTTGCTTCCACTTCACATAATCTCTTCCTCTCTACCCCCACACGTGTTCTTCAAGATATTATAAAAGAAAGGTTTATATATGACGGCACATCCTCACAAATAATGCATGTAACTTATATTTTTAATTATTTTTTTCTGCATAACATCCACATGCCTAAGTTTCATTATTACATAAAAAGAAGTAAAACAGACTCAATATATGTACGAACATATATATCTTATATACGCTTTTGAACATTCGTGAAAAGCGACGAAGGAAGAATTTCTAAGTTTCTCTCTATCTCTCTCTCTATATATATATATGTATATATATAAAAGCCTTCACCCCATATTCTTAAATCAACGCATCTTGTATAAAAAAACACTCGATATACGCTAACATCAGCATGAATCCATGATAATCATGCTGATGAGGGAAGATGTTATCACTGCCGTTTGATGATCTGATAGAAGTGAGTTTGATCTTGATTGAGTTTAAGACAATTCTATGTAGCTGTTACTTTCACCAACCAAATAGAAATAAAGATTCGTTAATAATATATTTAATTATGTTGTTTATAAACGTCCTAACAAGGGACCCAACCCAATGACAATTAGTTGCCCACAAGCTACTAAGCTTAATGAAAAAAATTGAGTTTTTCATTCTTGCATAATACACTGTTGAAAAACCAAAATGAAAAACTTCAAGTGGAATTAAATATCGGATTAAGAGACTGAAACTTGTAAAAATACTTCAAAATTTCATCATAGGCTAAAAAATTGTAATTATAAAGTTAATGGAAAAAACTCCTAGCGAGTATATGGCTGCAGATTAACAGCAATGGTTAAGTAACAGATATAGAGAACCAAGGTGTTACTATTTTTGCAGAGAAATGCTGACTTTGATTAATAGTAAACGAAAAGATCGAGATTAGTAAATTGCAATTGAAGGAAGTGTTCACTTTAGCCTTCTTTGGTTTTGTCATGCATATTCCTCCACATAAAGGTGAATCATGCTAGAAAAAGAAGAAAGAAATGGTGCAACAGATAATTGACTTTTTGGACCATCTTTTTAAAGCAGCAAGGACAATATTCATATATATGGACAATAGCAGTTTCCTTATATAATAAACTAATTAACATTACAACCTCAAAACAAGTTGACATGGAGACCCCAATTTTTACCTGTTTCTGATTTGGAGGTTATAACATTCTGCTGACGTACCTGTGATAATATCTTAGCGATGAGGGTTAATTAGTTAAATCATTTTCTTTATTTCAAAATCAAAACTTCAAGGAAAACCATCCTGAGAGGACTTGTGGTAGTTAAAGTGGTGGAGCATGTAGGAGCCTGAACACTTATCAAAATCTCATTGGATGATTGGAAGAACCATAGAAAGATAAATTGCTAGCTGCTTAACTGGTGTGAGCACTAAGTTAATTCTAATGCATCAAAACCAAAACAACCAAAATCTTTTCAGTATATAGGGATAAAGTAGAGACCCACTTTCTGCACGAGGAAAGGAGATCCAATTGGAATAGGGATAATGGCTACCCTTTCTGTAGTCTCATTCTGTACACATTTATTATGATTGTTCTTTTTCATAGTAAGTTTTTGTTTGTAACCACCCTATACAAGTTCTACAAACTCAAAAGGCTTGAAATATTGTCCAAAAGTTGCAAAATAGTACAGGTAAAAGTTAAAAGAAGCAATCAATTTAACAAATTAGCATCCCCCAGAGGGACCAAAGTGGGTGGATCATACATTTCTGTCACAAAATCATGTGTTTATGAAACTATGAAAGTGGCAAGAGATTCGCTCGGTTTAAGAAATGTGGCAAGGGATATTTGCTTGGTGCAGGTAGAAAATAAAAAAAAAAAGAAAAACCATCAATTTGTCCACCTCACAGTTCCAATTTATGTCGTTAACAACACATCATATTGCTTTGACTTCAAATAATATAATGATTAATCGCAGTTTTAGCACATATAATAGTGCAGGGTGTAGAGAATATGCGTAAGGGTTCGTGTCCACAAATCGCAAAACCTCACACAAAATCACATCATAAGAAATGACCCTTTTTCAAGTTGCTTCGAAATGCATCCTTAATCAATAAAAATAAAGTGTAGAAAAGTATACTTAATGAAAGTAGAGAACGACCAGAGAAACAAGCAAGCCAGAAACATGAACGTGATGTCTTAGTCCGTGTTTGAATATATGCTTCACATACTTACGTACACATACCCTAGGTAGATATCTAAAATTAGTGATGGAACTTTGAAATGTGAAGGGTTGAGGTTTTCCATGCTTTCTGAGTACTGCATGTTTTAGCCAAAGCTTTGCACTGTTCATGGTGATTACCTCATAAATAAGCAAGCATGACTTTAGTTAGATGGGAGAGGGGGTCCTACCAACAACAAACTTGCCATTAAAAACCTAGCAATAAACTAAGAAAGTGCAACCACCAGAGTAACGGACTATAGCTATCTCCTAAGGCAGTGGACATATGATACGGGGAATGTTTTCTTAGGATACATCATTCTGATAACACACAGCTACAAACAAAAACAAGACGTGGAAAAAGATGATGGTAGGTGTCAATTATGAACAATGAATATATATATCAAGTTCAGTGCTGCTCTTAGATACCATTGGAGGGACTAAAACTAATCCACCTGCGTAAGCAATACATTGCAGTGGTTTCTACTCATTTTGTTTTTTAAGTAATTTAACTATGTTCAGTTTAATGTAGTTCAACAAATTATAGGAGAATAGATTCAAAACTCACATTGGTTCCTCAAGATATATATTCATATCTTCTATGATTTGAACAAAAAAAAAAAAACTTGTTTTAACTTTTTAAAATTCTAGTATTGTTTTTCATATATCTATTATTAACAAACTTACTCAGAGTAATTTCTCCAAAATTTTATTGTGACAATATGCAATGATATCTTTTTACTTGAATGGTATGATAGATTTTTTAAGGAAAAAATTCAGCACATATTAAGATTAATTCTAAAATAGAATATGCATAATAATAACAACATTTAAAAAATAGTAATAATAAAAATATATATATATTTTTTGTCTTACTTTGCAATTTTTTTAAAAGTTAAGTAATTTAATGTAAATCCCATTCATTGTACAAGGAGGGTGAGATTCAAATTATCCAATAAGTCTGACTTATACTCATTTTATTTAATAATAAAAAGTGTTATAATAATTTGTTATATAATAATAATAATAAAATTAAAAATAAAATATTCTAACCCATTTTCTATGATTGAAAAATATATATTAATTAATATCACGGGAAATGAAATGTAAAAAACCTTTTATGGCAAAAGAAAATTATTGTATAAAAAGAGAAATTTATTGTATACAAATTTTTTAGTAATGAAAAGTTATCTAGTGTATATTTCTTAAAATTTATTCTTCAGATCCTTATTAAGACGAGGCAATTTTTCTTAATAAGTTTTATTTGGTTTTACTTAACTCACTATATGACTCTATTGACTATTTTTCTTATATTATACTAAATATTTTAAAATCCTATTACCTTAAAAAAGTAAAAGAAATTGTTAAATTGAATATAGCTAAAAAAAAATCTCAATTTTCCCACAAACACCGAAGTTATTTACTAAATCAAATTATTATTTAGAAACAAATATGAGCGAATAAAAATAATAAGAGAAAATAACTCCATTGAGAATTGTTTTTCCCATATATAATCATGTACTGGTTAATTAGTAAGAAGATCAAATTATTTCGATGATAAATTTTATCAAAATTATTGTTTTCAATAATCTTTTTAATTATAAAAGTTATTACTTGAACATCAAATTAAAAGTTTCTACTGCTTATATCTAGTCTAGCAAAACTATTAAATTCTCACAGAAATTAAGTTTTTACAAATTTTAACTATAATTTCAAATCCAATTAACTTGACGTATAACATTTTTTTTTTAAATGTGAATAAAGTTTGACCATAAGATTATAAGATTATTGCATCACTAAAAGTCACCAAATTATCTCAAATTTTGTATGTACAATTTAAATCCAACGATACTGTCTTTCCTTCGTCCAACTTTGACAAAAAAAAAATAACATGTAGTCCTACGGTAATCATCTATCTATATTTATTATAATATCTATATATAATTAATAATGCGAATCATTATTTAATTACACATTCTTTTACTCTTATAAATACCTATAATTTTTTTATCAGTAATAAAAGTTATAATAAATAAATAAATACGTAATAGTGATTCAACAATTTGTTCATAGAAAATTACAAATTTTCTTGTTATATAATTAACATTATAAAAAAATTAAAACTATTTTTTATGCATACACTTTTTTTTATAACTTTGACACAAATTATTTGATGGCATGTTCAATTTTTTAGTTTTGTTGTTAAAGTAAACTTTTAATATAAAATCAGTTTTATTAAATTCTTGTTTCTAATACATTATAATTTTTTCATTTATTCCTTCATTTTCTTTTAAATAAGTTTTCATAAAAATGTCACAAACCGATATTTTTTTTTTCATTTTCTCTATCCAATTCCTGTAAGGTGTTTGGTTGGCGAAAATAAAAGAAATAGAGAGAAAAGGGAAATATATAAAAATAAAGGTGGAAATAATAAAAATAGAGAGAAAGTGAAAACTAATTTTCTAAAGTTATTTGATTTAAAACAAAAATAAAGAAATATTACTTTTGTTTATTTATTATAGCAAAAATAAATATTGAAAAAAAAAACTAATGATCACTTTTTTTTTTTCATTATACTTGGTTCTTATCAAATCATCTCAATTTTTCAACCAAATTAAGAATGACATAAAAAAACTTATGATATTTAACAAATATATATTTAATAATTTTATAAAGTAAAATTGTAATGAACAGATTAAATAAAAATATACAATTGGAGAGAAAAAAATTATAAAAAATGGTTAATTAAATTCTTGGAAAAAAAATTAATGATTGACAGTCGATAAATACTTTTGTATGCATAAGATAATTATTAATAAAAAAAGCTAAAAAAAAAACAAATGAAAAATATCATTTGATAAAAAAAATAAAATTTAACCAGACCAAATAAAGATTTGACCTTAAACTAAAACTTAGTTAAGCCAACCAAATTTATATTTTCCTAATGCTAACTAAAAAACTTTTAACAATAACTTCAATTTTATTTGTTATAGTTTATAAATGGCTATTTTAGGGTAAAAAGAACGCAGACATTAAAGTTATGCATGTTTTTTTTTTTTTTAAATTAAACCAACTGTTTTAATAAGTTATTTGAACCATCTAACGAACCAATTCTGAATGGAATGAGCTTAATGAACAAAATCAAATGAGTTTAGAACTGATTTTAAAAATTATACCGGTTTTGTACAGGTTTCAGACCCTTTTTGAACCAGTTTGAAGCCGTTTTCCATAAAACAATGTAGTTGGTGCTAATGTCATCACTCGCAAAAAAATACACATACACAAACCTGAATCACATTGTTCGGGACAGCATCCCAAAGAGCTTTATGAGATGATAACTCTACAAGCAAGTCATTATCCCAAAAACATGCAGATTATAGTCAAAATTAAACATAATAAGTGACACATTAAAAATGGGTATAACAAATTCAAGAACAAAAATCCCTTTCATAACTTGACAGATAAAGTTTAGAAGCATGGTTTGATATATGCTTCCAAGTTCCAACATTCAAGTTCCTGTTAATTTTTCTTGCATTATGGTTAACAATTTCAAAGAACATTACTTCCAAGAATCTTAAAAGGCACACATGTAACAAGAACAAATTTATATTGCCCTCCGTAGATTTTAAAAAATTGGCGATTTATGTTTCGATAATCTAGTTATTTTGAACCTTTAATCACTTCTTCTGATAATGAGTGCTGGTGGGATTACGCGGACATCAATTGGTCTCCAACAGTTTATCCCCCTTTCTTGACAACCAACAGGGTAGATTGTAAAAAAATTGCTCGCGAAAACGTTGCCCAAAATAAGCAAAATATTTTATTCCGCGGATTTGGATAAGACTCAAACAATAATGTAGCATTCGACACTACAAAGCACTTTTTTGTTCTAGTTCCAGTCTCTGCAAGACTAGAACAGAATAACCCACATATAGGCAATTTTAGATGAACGAGTCATTAAACTAGACGAAACTAACTTCGAATACCACCACTCATTAAACTAGACGAAACTAACTTCGAATACCACCACTCAAGGTTGAAGCATATGAAACGGATGCTCAATTGTTTTCAAGCATGTAAATACATATGATACAGAACTCTGTTGCGACTCAAGCAATTCTAAACAGCACCTCATTCACAGACGTCTCCAAAATTGAACTAAATAAATAATCAGCAACAAAGGAAGCTATAATGTTGCAACTTAACTTGGCAACTCAACAAAGTAGCAAGTTTAATAACAATAATGATAAAATGAGGCAAAAACAGTATGAAGTCAACTTAACTTGGTTGCCATCATGGCACATTAAACTCCAACAAAAACCACTAAATGAAATAACAAAACTTTAGGCAGCTGCGGAAAAATGCCAACAAATGCCTCTAAATTGCAGAAGACTGCATCGCCTGCAAAGATAAATTAATTTATGTGAGTTGTGAATACTGAAATCAATCATCTAAAAAACAATAGAACATGTATATCTATAATTAGTTCAATCTGAAATGTCTAACAAGAAAATTCAGCAAGGTGACTGCTCATCAGAGACAAAAAATCAGCAAGGCCTTGAAAACATGAGTAACTAGTGAAACTTCAAACATGATAAATAAGGCAAGATGCACAAACAAAACACATACCTCTCCTAACGTCTATCAGTTTTTCCACTGGAACGCTTCCCAGAATACAAGTGCTTGGGCTTAAGAGTAGGTATGACTCTGTCAGCTTCTCCACGACGGGCATCCTTATTTCTCTTCTTGACAGATTTCTTTGCAAGTTTAATTGCCTTGACCTTTTGAGCAGAATCCCTTAAGCCTTCACCAGGAACAACTTCATGTGGTGGGCGTGACAATGACCTAGACCGTGACAGTGATCTACTCAGTCGCCGTTTTTTGCTAGGTGTATCACCATCAATATCCATACCATCTCGGCCATCTGCACTTCTTTCAGGTGATCTATCCCTTTTCCGTCCTCTTGTAGAGACAGATCTGCTGCGCATTCTCTTAATTGCCAAAGTGGGATCAAGCCCCAAAGATGACAACTGTCTTCCCATTCTCTCTGACGTGAATTGTTTGTCCTTGTCAAACTTCCTAGGAACAGTTGGCCTATTCTCTGCATTGCTCTTTTTAATCCTGTGCTGCTGGATGAGCAAGCTTTTCTTTTTCCTAATCTCAGCTAAAGCTTCTTGCTGTTCAGGAGTCAACTCATTTCCATCAATCTCAAAATCATCATCCTCAGCTTCTGCCTCTCTCATCCCTTCTTCTCTTTCCAACTCTTCAACCCTATGCAGAATATCAGGATCAATGAAATCATAAACATTGTGCCCATCCAAGATTTCAGGCAGTACATCCTCTTTCCATTCATCATTGGCTAAAATGTAACTCTTTCTCAAATTCATTGAGTATACACCAGCCCCACCATTCTCATTCTCCAGATCCTTCTCAGTCTTTCTCTTTTCCTTCTCAGCTGCTTCCTTAGCTTTAGCTTCTAAAACTGCTGCAGGAATACATGATGGTCTTTCCTTCTGGTCACGAGGCTTTGGTACTGCAACATGAAACCTATTCAAGCAGTCATTAATTTTCTTTGATTTCATCTTTATCTCTACCCTCTGATTCAATAACCTGCCACAGGCTGCATTTTTCACAGCAATTACCCCTTCTTCTGTCAGAGTGCTCATGGTCAACAATACACTGTCGTCTGTTGCCTCACCTCCTTGACCAACTGTAGTCTTCATGGCTTCAGCTTTCATCTCCATGACCAACTTCATATCTTCCTCGGATAGCCCATCCAGTGGTTGCAAGTCAGTCTTGTTGCAAACTATGATCAGTGGCTTGTTATTAAACAAGGACTTAATGCTGTGAAACAGAGCTGCCTGCTGAGCAATACTGTAACCACAAGACCCAGAAATGTCCAAGAAAAACAATATTGCCGCTCTCAAATGTGCTAGAGCAGTGATACTGCACATCTCAATAATATTACGATCTTCAAACGGCCTGTCCAGAATCCCTGGTGTATCAATTACTTGGTACCTCAGGTACTTATAATCTGTGTGACCTACAAAGAGAGACTTTGTAGTGAAAGCATAGGGCTGGACATCGACATCAGCTCTTGTAATTTTGTTAATGAAAGAGCTCTTGCCAACATTTGGATATCCACATATCAAGATAGTCCTTGTATTAGGATCAATCGAAGGGAGCCTAGCCATGTGCTGTCTGACCTGCTCTAGATAAGCCAAACTCGGGCCAATCCTCTTCATCACAGTGCACATGCGGCCAAGAGCAGACACCTTAAGACACTTGCACCGATACAGTGAGTCACCATACTTCAGCAATTTCACATAATCTTTGGCAATCTTACCAATAAGATTCCTAGCAGTGTTGATTTGTCCAAGAGCAAGCTTGTAATGGTCTTTGTTGTAGAGCACATGGAGGAGATCCCCATAGAACGGATGAATATCATCGAGCCGGGGGAAATCATCAATTATGGTAGAGAGCTTTTCATGAAAATTCTGCTGAGTGTACTTCACCTTGCGCATGTAGAATTGGCGGAGCCGCGAAATTGCATATCCCTTGTGCACAACAGTCGGTGTCTGTCGCTGGGTACGGGAGAGGATGATATCAATGAAATCCTTCCCATTCGGCACCACAGTAATCTTCTTAAAATTATACTGAACCATCGCACCCTATCAACCTTCCTGCCACACAAAAATTATAACAGAAAAAAAACACTGAATCAAGAAGGGGCTACAAAAGTTAAACAAGACACGGGTAAGACAAACATCAATTTTCATTCATAAAGCAGCACTGCATGTGGATATATGCTGAATATACCATTATACAATTTAGTCGAACACAATCAAATTCAGAACATATGATAACAGCTATAAACGAATCTTAATAAACCAAAATAAAAACACATAATAAACTCAATCGAACATTTAAAGTTGAGATCCCATGAACAATCCTGAGAAATTAACAAGACAGTATATGAAAAACGGCGCGATTGCGCGAGTGACGGATACTTAGCAAGAAAAGACTTACCCTAAAACACGTTCGCTTCTAGGGTTTGTGCTGTATACGGCAGCGAAAGTTTTGCGGTGATGCTATCGATCTTATAGACTCTGTTTTGGTTGGAGGCTGCACACAGACTCAAACCTATGCTCAAGGGTTGAACGAGGGTTTTATTTTGGAGAAGGTGGCACTTCGTGGGCTGAAATGGAGAACTGACTCAACCCGGCCCAGTTTAAATTTAAATTGGTATCAGCCCAAGCTTTTTTCAATAGTATTATCTGATCGTAAATCATGGTAAAGTTATAGATATTTTAATAATTACTTTAAGAATTTAATTAGAATACAATGCGTAATCAATATTTTAAATTTTAATTTATTATTATACATATGGTTTTGTATTTTTTTATGATAATTGCTTAAAAAATCATAGGAGTATTTGAAAAATTTTCTATATTTTTATGATAATAATTTCAAAGGAATATTTGAGATGATTTTTAGTTAATTGATAATGTGAAGTAAATAATGAAATAAGAAAAAAAGAACTGAAACAAAATTAAAAAAAAATAGAAAAAAAAAAAAACACGGAGATCAGAGCAAGTGTTTCCTGAAACGTTTTCTTGAGATGACAAGCTAAACGGATGAGGTGAGATGAGTGAGCGATGTTGAGGGTGGCCGTGCGATGGAATTGGAGGCCAATGGCTTCTCTGCCTCTAACTGCCTTCACATCCCAACATTTTCACACGCTGAACCCTAGGCGTCCGTGTCGCACCTTCAGGCTTTTTTGCCGACCTTCTTCTTCCGCCGTTGCGCACACCTCGCTTCCTCTCTCCGCCGACTTGCACCACTACCTCCGCTGCTCCTTGCCGCAGAATTCACCGCTCCGAGTAGCGGTTCTCGTTAGCGGAGGTGTCGATAGCAGCGTCGCTCTCCGGCTGCTCCACGCCGCCGGCCATTCCTGCACCGCTTTCTACCTCAAGATATGGTTCCAAGTGCGCCTTCATTCTTCTCGTTCAAAATTGAATTGCGTAAACTATACTGTGGCTGCTGCTTTCTCATGCGTGGTTTTCTGTAGGAAGATTTCGAGAACTTTTGGTCTGAGTGTCCCTGGGAAGAGGATTTGAAGTATGCCAAAGCTGTTTGTGATCAGGTCGCTTTCTTATCAACGCCTTTGCTGTGTATTTTACTGATCAGAACATTAGTAATGGAAATGCAAATGGTGTTCGTGTTTCTATTTGCAGGTTGATGTACCGTTAGAAGTTGTTCATTTAACTGATGAATACTGGAACAATGTGGTATGCTGGACCGATTCAGTTACTTTTGTCCAATATTTATTCACTTTCCCTTTACTAGGAAATAACATTCAGCTACTTTATACCAATAAGTGTAAGCTATTTGTTTGGATAAACTTATGAACAAGTACTTGTTGGAAAAGAAAAACGAATTAAGTTTCTTTCTTCCATAACATAAAGTTAGTTTATGTATAACTTATAATAAGCTTATAGAACAGTTAAATGTGAGAATTTCTATAAATTAATTAATAGCTTGATTTAATTTTACTTATGAAAGAAGTTTAATTCATTTTACCTTATTCTTTTCTTTATAAGTGCTTATCAGTAAGTTTATCTATACAAGACTAAAATGTAAGTTGCACTAGTGTAGGTATCTTCTGCCTCGTGTTTGACTATTACTTACCTGTATATCAGGTTTCTTACCTCATTGAAGAGTATAGTAGTGGCCGAACACCTAACCCCGATGTTCTTTGCAATACAAGAATAAAGTTTGGTATACATTCAGTCAAATGCAATAAATTCAATCTGACCTCATTGTAGTTTGTTTCACGTACTTTCTTTCTGTTTCATTAATCAAATATTTTTTGTTAGGTGCATTCTTGGATGCTATTGGTGGCATGGGCTTTGACTATGTTGCCTCTGGGCATTATGCAAATGTTATCCACCCAAGTGCTGATGGCATGAATGAGCCTTCTGTTCTAGAGCTATCACAAGACATGGTACTCAAGAATCTTCTTTCTGTTTGCCTATTATTATATCTAGGTGATATTTCGGTACTTTCAGCGCTGTCTGAAGAATCTTCACTAATTATACTAATATTAAGTTTTGCATATTTCATTACTTTCCCATTATTATGCAGGAAAATACTTTAACGTACTGTTAGATCTTAATGTGCTTTTGGAATTTTAGGTAAAGGATCAGACATACTTCCTTTCACACCTCTCACAATCCCAGCTGAAGCAACTTCTTTTTCCACTTGGTTGTATTACCAAGGTTTGTTGTGAATTTGTATCATTTTGAATGCTTAACTTGCGTTTGTCTGCAATTCAGTCATTTTTTGATGTCTATCTTGAGGATTCAGGCAGTAAGAACTCGGAATATGATTATTAAATTCGTGTGCATTTAATTGTTGTTTGGGATTTAAATTTGGATAGTGTACTTCAGTAACTATTTGTACATGCCAACAAGTTATCTTACTGTATATGAAGTTTTTTCCTTTTCCATCTTGTGGGTTGATAAGACAATTGCTATCCTTTTTTATATGATGGCTGACAAGAGAATTTGGGCATGGAATTTTCTGAATATATTTATTAAATAGGTTTCTGAGTGCCCTTAATTGTAGGTTGATATTTGGATTCTCTTTTGAAGTAAACCATTTATAAAAGCTATCACGTTATCTTTTTCTGTAAAACTGAATGTTGTTTTGAAGAAATATTAATCTAATTTTCATCTCCTGCGAATCATCTGCAGGATGAAGTTCGCAGGCTTGCGACAAAATTTGATTTACCAAATAAGGATAGAAAGGATTCCCAGGGAATATGCTTTTTGGGCAAGGTATGTCCAGTGAACATCTCCTTTACATCATATCTGTTTCATTATGATGAGAAGTGTTTACAAATCACTTTTAAGCTTTTAAAGGTTCTAAGAGTGGAAGATTAAAATATAAATGAAATGACACTTATGGCAATGTCCATATGAATTATTGTAACCATTCTTCAATTTTCTATTTTAAAACATCAATGATGCCATATTTTTGTTTAGAAGCAAGTCTAGAAATTTGATTTCTTTGTTTCTGTTTCTGTTCACTTTTTGAGTTATAGATAAGATTCAGTGAATTTGTTGCAAGACATATTGGGGAAAGAGAAGGTATCATACTGGAGGCTGAGACAGGGGATTTCCTTGGCAAACATCGAGGATTCTGGTTTTATACTATTGGTCAGCGTCAGGGTCTACGGCTACCTGGAGGTCCATGGTTTGTTATCTCCGTAATTCTTTCCAGCATTAGTTGTATTTATCTGATAAATTTCCAATCATGTAATTATACAATTCATTTTGCATTGAAGATATATCCACGTTGTAGTTGCAGAAATATGAGATTATTAATACGATCTGCGTTGTACAATTTTATTATCATTACCTCGATTATTTTCTCCACATTGAATCATTTAAAAAAAAAAAAATCTTTCCATGCATTCCCGTCCAGATGTCAAATTTCTGCTTGTATTAAAAAAAATGGAAATTCATCCATTTTGTTATCTTATGCAGGTATGTTGTCGAGAAGGATGTTAAAAACAATGTAGTTTTTGTCTCAAGAAATTACTTTTCCTTTGACAAAAGGAGGCGTGTATTCCGTGTTGGCTCTTTTAAATGGCTTAGTGAGCTGCCCCCAGGCCAGACAAGTCAGCTCCAATGCAAGGTGGATTACTTGAATATCAAGTTCTCTTTCGTGTTATTTAAACCGTTTCCCATTTTTGTAGTACTCAGAGTTATGGTATCTTGACCTTTTCAGGTGAGACATGGTCCTGGATTCTATGATTGTAGCTTACAAATGGAAGTGGAAGGAGATGGCCAAGGCCACTCTGCTGTTGTCCGCATATCTGAAGATGATCAAGGCCTAGCAGCTGGGCAGTTTGCGGCCTTTTATGAGGGAAGAACATGCATAGGTTCTGGTGTGATTTTGGAGTTCTGGGATGATCAGAGTTTTCCAGTTTGTACAAAAGCTTTAGAAATTGCTAAAATGGAAGATAAATCAATGCTTGGGAATCCTGTAAAAATAAAAGTTAAACCAGATAGCCCGCAAGAAGTACGTGATTCTGCAGAGTTGGCAAGTAAAACATGACAAGGGAATAAGAAATTCTTAAGTTGTTGACGCTGAACAAAACAGGAAGACATGTCAGAGGAATGCAGCTTCCATATTCCTTTTTCAATTGGCTACAAAAAGATACTGCTAAAGGTTTCGTGGGGATTTTGAGCTTTGGTTCTGTAACGTTTTTATATACATGTTCAGGATGGCTATTTAAGTTGAAATACAAAGGTAAGGTAGGCGAGAAACTTGTAGCTTCCACTATTCTATGTTTTGAACCAATATTAGGTTTAGACTACAGAGAGTGATAAAGGAAACAAACTGAAAAGTTTTTGGATTGAAAAGAAAAAAAAAAAAAGGAGTGGATAGTTTGTAAAAGAATAATTAAATTAGTTGAATAATATAATGAATTACAAAAATATCTTTTATATAACTTTAATAATAATGTATATAAATTAGAAAAACCGATTTTACAAGCTGATGCAAATACTGTATTGGTTTATATTTCTCTTCTTGAGTTAAAAAATAAATTTTAAATTATTTGGTCAATCTCTAATATAAGGATATAATGATATTACTTATCATACAATATTATTAATATTTTTACAAAATTTTATAAAACTTATTACACTCTTATAATTTTTCATTTATACTTTAATACAGTTTTTACAAAGTAAAAGGTAATTGTTTACTCTTTCAATTTAAAACGTTTTCTTTACCATGTTTCAATCACCACTATATGAATAGTTGTCTTTTCATTTGAGGGATTTATTTTTGCAAATCCATAATTTCTTTTTTTTTTTTTTTTTTTTCCCTTCATTACAAAATTTTTTTTTTTTTTTTTTTTTTTTTTGAAAAAATTATTTTTGATCTTTTTATTTTAGAATATATTATTGGATG
>Ga0099824_1004804_pt1 | contig 19325 bp, 7 predicted proteins | sample SiratrowhiteBW_FD_76837 | JGI IMG/M metagenome (GOLD analysis project Ga0099824, IMG submission 76837) | Root nodule microbial communities of legume samples collected from California, USA - Siratro white BW | ecosystem: Host-associated > Plants > Roots > Nodule | place: USA: California... | reverse complement strand
TCTACCAAGCACCTCTATGCAGAAGAAGCACCTCCTCTACCTCCCACGTTGCAATGCCCGAAACCACCATAACTCTGTTCCCAAAATCACCCAACGAACTCCTTAAACTACCTTGCACCTTCCCCACACGTAACCGACTCCCGAATTCTAAATCCGGTTTGCAAACTTGCCTTATCTTGTTTTTGGTTTTCCATAATTTTTCCTAATAAACTATGGTGGCGACTCCTCTGTTTTGAAAACGAAAATTATTTTTTTGTTCGCCTCCCCGTCGTGACCCCGGTTGTGACAATAATAATAATAATAATAATAATAATAATAATAATAATAATAATAATAATAATAATAATAATAATAATAAATTATCAAACTTGGCTACAATGCATTACTGAATATGTGAATCAACTATGAGGCAGGATTATTCTCACTTAGTCTTGAATTTGAGTCAAGTATGCAATTACGTTAAAGGTTAAAAGAAAAAATAATATCCAATTCTAACGAAAATGTATCTGGCAAAAAAAAACATCGTGTTCAATTACAAAAATGTGGCTCCATATGGTATCTCAGAGTAGGTCACAAAAACCAAAATTGAATGCATCACTATGGTCCATTTCCACCCAACAATCACCTTTAGATAATTTAACTAGAAAAACAAATAAAGAAGAGAAAAAGAGAATGAAGCATTATCTCCTAATTAACTCTTAGATATCAATAATTACACATACACTAACTTACATTCTTTTTTTCTTAAGGAAAGTAATTTCATTCTTTTATTCACTCTTTTTTAGTGAAAGTTAGATATCAAGATTCAGCACATGTAGTTTTATATATTAACTAAGACTTTGGCCTATGTGTATTCTTTTGTGGTGTATGATGCCATGATTCTCAAAAGTGATATTATTTCTCTTTCACTTTCTCTTTAGCTGTATCTTTGTCATTTATAGTCTAGGAATGTAAAACTCAATGGAAGGGAGTGTTCTTCACCTAAAATTTAAGGCTAACATGAAAAAGTAGTAATAAGGCAAACCATGTTGAAGATATTTTATTGAAATGTCCCTTTGAGGATATGGCAATCATTCTCTCTTCACCCCACCATTGATATAACCTTTTTCTTGCTACATTGAAACTGATTAGACAGAAACCAAATACTAATCAATGAGTAGCTTGGAATCTATGGAAAGAAAATTAAGAGGGAAGATGATGATGGTAGCATTGTTGGTTGCAGAATGCGGGCCAGAGTTGTTCTTAATGATAGTTGGGGACTGGAGATAAAACAACTTGGTGAGAGCAACAGGTAATTGAGGCATAAACCACACACTATCCATCTTCAAGCAATTAGTGTGTGTTTGTGAAGAAGAGCAGGACCAAAAGCATCACTGTGCAACTGTCACTTCTCTTTCAACCTATAGTTACTTACAACTCTAATAATTATATAAAAAGATATCTCCGAGTAGTTTTTGTGAAAGTAGATTCTTAAGCAACCACCAAACTTTGACCTCAATTATTCTATGACAGCTTGCTGTGATGTTACTACTTTCACAACTTTCTCTATCATTCAAATCCCACATTTTATATATATAAAAGTCTTTGTGTAGTAGCAAGATTCAAGGATATGCATGAAAATATAAATATATAGTTTCAATTTCCGTGGCTTGGTAGTATTGTGCAAGCGAATAGGATGTGAAAAATAGACAACACATGCTCAGTTCCCGGCATCAAAGGAATTTTGTTGAACAAGATAACTTTTTTATTTGGCCCTTTAAGAGGTTTTGAATCACAAGCAAGATCAAAAGATCACAAGCACGCGAGAATCACTCACAAAATGAAGGGCGTGTTGACTAATGTGTGTGTTCCTTATTTTGGTGGATTTGATTCTGACCTTTTGATGGTCTCATGGAATTCAACCAGAATGATCTTGTAATGATTCATTCCATATGAGTTAATTATACGCCTTTTCATATTGCAGGCCATGTGTCTAGAACAAATGAAAAAAAAGGGAAAAAAATGACCCCCCAAAATCCAACCATATCCAAATATAATCATTCGAGGTTGTATTTTGGTTGAATTTCTGCCTGCCTATAGTGAAAATGTTGCTTGATTCGAACACGAGTAGATCTAGTTTGTCAACACATGATCATCTCTGTAATGCTCCATTGTTATAATGGTTGATGCTGACTTCATGCTTTTTAATTCGACCAATACAAAGAGTGTTAGACCTGCAAAACTTTAATCTAGAAAGAGGGTCTTGTGAGCTTTGAAGGGTCAGCAATTTATACCATGGACTACTTTATCCTAGAAAAGCATTCATTTTCAGTTTTCAGGACCACTAATTAGTATGTGGGGTAGATAGCAATCTCTATCTACTACGTTTATGGAATCCGCGCTTTATGTTTACCTCTGCAAAAGAAGCAGGATATTTGGATCTAACGCGACACTAAAATCCCATTTAAGCAAAATCTACCCCACATGGTAGCAATCACCAATTGCCACAGGGAAATGCACTGCTACATTTTCTGTCTTTTCTCTAGGGATAGGGTATATACACTATATGGTCGGGTAAGAAGCTGAACTCACTACTTTTACTTATCAATTTGGTGTTCTATAATTCACACATAACCTTATTTTTGTGTATATATCATAAATAGATTTTAACCCTATCCGCTTGTAATGTTAGATTTGCATGTGCTGATAAACAAGGTCTTATCTCTAGGTCTTATCGATGTGAGATGTCTAAATAATAACAAAAGTTTGGATTCTCAGGTTCATGTGGATATGTTCGAAGTGGTAAATTTCTGAAACAAGTCTTGAGTATGTTGAGAGAATAACCTCCGTGAACCTATAAAAAAACTACTATTACCTCTCAATAATGAAGTCATAGTTGACTATGTTACTGGAAATTGAGTGGTCAAAGAGATGGTTATTGGCTTAAGAGAAAAAGGTGATGATGAGAGATGACAAGTGTGGTTGGTTTGTGGTACCACAGAAAAGCACGTCAGTGTACATATATGGGGTGACAAGCCAAGGAGCTTGAAGCTTGGGAGAAACGGCTCAGTGAGGGTGAGCTTTTCTGACTTGGTTGAGAAAGCTAAAGAAAGTTCATCAATCTTGTGATTTAGACAAGAATGTCTCATGGCCATGTGCAGCAATGCGCCCCACGTGGGATATGACATGCGTGTGGGTCTCTCTAACTTGGAAGTGCTTTTGTTTTCTTCTTTTCTTTGATAGTTTTGGCAAGATACAATACAACACATCCATACTAACATATTTAGCTTCCAAGTAAGGAAGGGAACTGTACGAAAGAAAAGGAAAACCAGCCTTAAAGAAAGAAAAAGAAGAACCAAATAGTGTTAAGTTAAAAAGTACATGCATAATGCATTTATATTAATTGCAAGCTGAGCTAAGGAAGTAGTACTGTACCCTTTTTTGAGGTATATCTTTGACATGTACACGTCCTTCAGAATTATGAGATCCTCTTATGTACTGGGGTCTGGGGATGAGCTGTGTTTGTTAGGCAAGTAGCTGGCTTTGTAATGACCCTGCAGAGACATCCTCTCTTATGTCACGTGCCCTTTTTCTTTTCTAGATAGCTTTCTTTTTCTAAATTTCATTTGGAATTTTTGAGTTTTAATTTGAGATGAACTTCAAACATATATCTGGCCATTGTAAGCTGAGAAACAGACTAGATTCTAGATATATTTGATTTTCAATCACTCCTTCCCAACTGTCTATGTGCCAATATTCCTTTAAGTCTTTTCACTCTTGAATTATGCAACTTTTTCTCCTCTTTTGGTGCCCCTCAGAAGATGATTGTAACTACAGATCCTTGTGCAGCTGTTCAAGAACCTTTCTGAATCTCATGCTACTTAATTTTTTCCCTTTATTCTCCCTAGTGAATATAGTTTGTTGGTGAGCATTGTGGTGTGTTCATATACCTTTAAGTAACCTTTTCTTTGTGCACAGCTTTTTGGCAATGTGAGCTGCGTCCTAAAAGTGATCTGGTGAAAGGCAAAAGGGGTTCTGGTGGTGATCAAAAGTTCTGCTTTTAGCTATTTACTATGTCTGGGGGTGATGCCAAGTGTACCATCTTAGGTATTGAAATTCTGTTTTGTTTGAAAATATGTGATCTAAACATTGAATTCAACAGCCCCACCAGAAATGGTAAATAGGAAAGAAAAGCTTCTAAGGCCATGTTAAGTTACAACATGTCAAATTTATAGTCTCTTTATGGCCAACCCAACTAAAAAAAGGTGCAAGTCAATTCAAAGGTATGTGAAGAATTATCAATGTTATCTGCTTTCAAATAATGCATCTTGGACCCCATACCAGCCGTTGAGAAAGAGAATACTTGGTAGTGGTACTGCTACTTTATTATAGCTTGCCGCTAAGTGTGTGTATATGCGTATACATATAGAAGATAGGTAAAAAACGTATTCGCTTAGAGGAGCAGAAAATGCAAGTGTGCCAAGAAGATAAGCTATAAAATGCAGTATTTATGACCTTTCTAGAGCGACTTGATCTCACATTTAAATCAGTGATGGAGTAGAATTTGAAGTCTCTACCCATCTTCCGACAGAGAAAATATTTGTTTAACCAAAACGTTTAGAATATGTTGCTTCAAATTCATAACCTTGCATGATATAGGGATATTAAACAAATATTTTCTTTCTGTATTTTGATATCTGTTAGTAAAGTCACCTGTTTCATCAATTTCTTGTTGCTTCTTCACTTGTAATCCACGTGTATACAATAATACTTCGGTTTTGTTCTGTTATACTTGATTTGAATTGAAATTATGTGTTTTTCTTCAAGAGTAGCCTTAAATGATACAAGGTTCCCTCCCATTTCTCTTAGAATCTTTTGCAACTATGTTATATGTGAGTGACAAGAAGCCAATACATAGAATAAACATTATCAAGTAATAAGATGCTATAAGAAAAATTTGATTAAACTAAACTGGAATGAGAAATCAGAAAATACAGGTGTTAAATTCCATCTCAGAACTAATGTACAATTAAGTAAACCCTAATACCATCTTAAAGTTAATCTTTAAGCTATGAAACATATATATAAAGCTCCACTTGAAGAATTAGAACCTACGCAATATGCAACTTTCCAACAGCAGGCATGCATCAGCAATAAATAAACAAATGCTACAAGTTCAAAGGCAGTTGTTGTTATCCTACAAGGCACCTCTCATTCATGTGCCTCCATGATCAAGTGGCTATGGATTGATGCACCAAGAAAAAGATGCCCCACTATATGACTTCTGAAGGAGGGTCCCACCCCACCCACCACCCAATAAGAATGAGCCTGTTCCCCAAACCCAAACCCTCAAGCTTCTACCTATTCAGCCCCTGATACTGTCAATTTACTGTGACTGTTCACATTACCTATATATATATATATACACTTAATCTGATTGGTTCAGAATCTTATGATAAAGTAGCTTTATTCACTTCTTGTATTTGAATTTGGCACCGTCCTTAGCCTAAACAGATAGGTACTTATTGTTTGAGTGGCACCATGCATTTTCCCTGTGATTCCACTTATGATATAGGCAACTTCATTGTTGGCATGTGTATGAAACCAAACTTAGCTAGGCATACAAAAGAAAAATAGAGCAAAAAAAGAAAGAAAGGTTTGTAAGAGGATAACAGAAGAGGCAGAAATGCTTGAATAGGGAAAATTTGGGAGGCACAAGTGGTTAAATAGTTTACGTGGCGTTTTGTGGGCGTTGTGTCCAAAGTGTGGAGAAGAGATTTTGGGGCAGTGGGACAATGAAGTAATGAGGCACAACACAACACAACAACACTGCATTATGTGCATAGGGGTGAGCTTCCCCTTATGGTAGAAAACAAAAAGAAGAAGTGGTGCCTCCCAAGTGTGAGACTCTTAGTGCTGTCAGATGAAGGATGGTGGGGTCTCATCTGCATTTTTTATGTCAAATAATCAACGCACATACGAAACTATAAATACTATAGATGATATAATGTGATAAAAAGAAATAAAAAAATTGGTATACGTAATTAAAGGGTGTCCATATACATCATTGTTGATGTGTCACACTCCCTTCCCTACATAGAAAAAGTAATAATAATAATAATACCACTTTCTATCTTCTTCACACACTATAGTCTCAAGACTACCAACCATGCATTACCCTTATGATCATTTCATTTCATGTGTCCTCTCTCTCTCTCTCTCTCTCTCTCATGTCATGCAGATACAAATAAATGCATGGCATAGCAGAAAGATGGACACTCGGTGAGGCGTGTAAGCGACAATAACAGCAAGCCACACCAACTCAACACGACAAAGACAGATGGAAAGAGAAACAAGGTAAGTAAAATACTAAATAGTACTAATGCGGCCAATTGATGAGAGGATGTTTCATGTTTCCTTCCAACCATCTGTTTGTGAAAACGGGAGCGTCCTCTGCAGGGTCCGGTCCGTTAATTGCGCACGCACCCATGTGCAATGGACTCCACACCACCGTTCCAACTTTCAACACCAACATGCTAAAACATCATTCACATACCCACAATTTTAACCTAGTCAAGTCACTTTTAACTTTCAAACACTAACTTGGTGATTGGTAGTTTCATCATGTTAAAAAAGTTTTCATTTTCAAACAACAACAAAGTATGCCAGGGTTGAAAAATAGTATAATCTTCACTGGGCGTTAGATATTATGAACACATGTAAAAAGTATTTCTTAACCTTCAAACGTTTACATGATATAACATGTCAGATATCTCAGTTTAACTTTTTACAACTTCCAAGTTACATCGATTTATCTATAGCAGATACTTGTCTTTAAACGTTTGTTGAGAGATTCCTGTTTGTTATATATCCAAAAAGAGCTCTAAAACTATAGTTAATATCTAGTCACGTTAGTGCCCTCTATGTTCATATGATCATGCATGATATATATATATATTATTTTACTGTTACTGATCTAACCTGATAAGAATAACACCACAATTATTGACACTTTTACTGGGGGTGAAATGAAATGGAGAATGGGAAACAGGATGTGTAAGACTTTGATTGTTGATGAGTTTAATGAGTGTTTGGACTTCAGTTAAAAATTAAACTGAATTTAATTTAATAGGAGTTAAAAAAGATAATTTATTGTAATTTTTAAATAAGCTGAAATTCAAAGTAAATTTTGTTTCTGATTATATCTAAAAAAGAAAATCTAACATGGTAGTGCAGTATTTAATAAAGAAAATAAAAGTTAGTTTTGAGTGTTACAGTGAAACCAAAATGCAAGGCTGTGTTTGGGATGTTAAAAAAATAAAAATGAAAAGCTGAGTTTGGACACGTAAGATAAGGAAGTTCCTGAAATTTAGTTTGGTGGAACCTCAGCTGACGTTTTTCACTTCCCTGTCTTGCTGGTGGGTCCACCCTAATTATAGTAATCCAATTGGATTTTCATCGTACCACTCTAAAATAAAAAAGAAATAAATGTTTAATGAATTTTAATTCAAATGAAAAATAATTTTATTAGATTTATAATATTTAATATTTCAAGCTTGTAAAAATTTGAATAATTTAAAATATAAAATCAATTAAGTTAATGTAAATCATTGAAATCATAAAGTACTTAAAATAGATTATTCTTTTAATCGTATTACATAGTTTATATTTCATTATCTTTCGCTGGATGAACTGTTATTTTTTATAGTTATTTACTAGCAAACTTTTAAGTTTTCTTGCGTATATATTTTTTCCCTTAACATAAATGTATAGTATTAAATGATAAAAAAATATATCAGTTATTTAAATCAGTTTTCCATTAAATATTTTTAATGATATTATACACAGTAAATATATAAAAATAAACATAAAAAAAATAATTGCGATAAAAGATATTTAAAAATACAATATCCTCAATTTAATGATAATGATATTTTTTTTAAATTATCATTTTAATTTCTAAAATATTACATATATATAACATGAAAATTTCTAAAATAAATAATTGTTGCATTTTTAACCATGTATATTTTTGTAAATGGCACATGAGTTTATCTTTTAATAAGCTCACAAGCTTACCCTTTTTAAATACTTAAAAGAGTAATGAGATGTATAACTTTAAATTACTGTAAAAAATAATATTTTGATAATTATAATGAAAAATAATATTTATTTATTACCTTATATCTTATTTGGTTGTACATATTTCATGTTCTATTTTTTTTTTTTTTAATAAATACTAATATTATAAATATTATTATTCACTGTTGAGAGAAATTGTCTGTCTCACAAAATTACCAGGCATTCAAATTTTATTTCACTCTCTTTAAACTTAATGTACTATATTAATAAATATTTAATTTCAATCCAAAAGTGCAAACACACAAATATAACACTTGTCTTTTCTCTAATATTTAATCAAGTAGATTAGATTGATAGACCTTAAAAAGGATATGTAAATAATTTACCTTCTAAACTTTATGATAGTTTTATAAAAGTCTTGAAATGATTTATGGAAAAAAATTGGTCTAATATAAACTAAGACAAGTTATTGGAGAAATGATGTGACTTTGCTTTAATCCCTAATCAAGGATTGATTGTTTGATCATGGTAGTGATTGATGCAAAAGAAGGCGAAGGAAAATGACATGAATGAATTTGTATGTTTTACAAGAACTGAAGGACCTATAACAAGAACAAAGACAAAGGAAATATACATGAAGAATTGGTCTAAAAACTGAAGGATGTATTGAATGTGTCTTTCATGCAAATGCAACCAATATAATCCAGCTGGAGCCAAATTAAATACTTCACATCTTAAGAGGGAACTTATCACAAGGACATAGGGTTCTTTGCCTATGCATAATTCTTTTATGCTATATGCTTTGCTCATTTAACATATATTTTAGCTTTATATATATAAATGATTATAAATATACAAAAACATAACTATGAAAAGTTTAGATATACTTTAAAACTTATTTACAAAAGATCATTTTACTAGTAATATAATTAAAATTGAATTGTAAAATAAAAATCATTTTATAAAAAGTTAATGAATAGTTTTATTTTAATAATAATTAGAAAATAGCTTTTTATACTTAAATTTATCAAAGCATTCTTCAAAATACTTCATCTATTTAATTTATAATTAATTTTTCAATTAAATTTTAAAATTTATTGTTAATTTCTAATAAATGATATTATCTTATAATAGTAAACAATAAATTATGAAAATTAATAAAGAGAACAAATATGTATTAGAAAAATTGGAATTGGTCCATGCTATGTACTATGTTTTAGTATTTATTTATTTTTCATATTGTTTAACATTTTCAATTTTCAATTAAATATCAACGCTTATATTTAATGCTATTTTTTAATAAATAAATTTTAGGATAACTATTTAAATTAATAAATAGAGTAATAATATTTTCGTAAAATTGATCCCCAAGCAATTATTAAGAATCTTTAACAATTAGCTGGTTTTAATAGATGTGAAAAAATGTTAAAGGTAACTCAATTTAAATTGGAGGCAGTAATTGGAAAAATGAATAATATTTTTGTTGGTAGAAAGGAAATTGAATAATTCAATATTTTTTTCTTGATTTGACATAAAAAGTTAGAGTAAACAAGTCGCAAAATAATAAAAAAATAAGTAAATGCATAAAAGTTATATATATGCAGGTAAAAAATATTATATCTTTGATCGTAAAGATTCAAACTTACAATATAAGAATTAATTTAAAAGACATGATAATCATCTTCAGTTCTAAATTTCTTGAGACCAATTATACCATTAACGCATTTATCTTTGTCTCAATTTTTTTTTTTCCTTTTTTCGAATAAAAAACAAAATAAATTACCTCTTTTACTTGTCTGATATCTAAGCCCAATTCAGCAGACAAGCCTGGGCCGAAACCCAACAACTACTGCAGGTGCAGTGAGGAATAGAATCTACTGTCTCAAGCCCCACGTGTGACCCTCACGTGTCTGCCTATCTTGTTATTTGTTTATTGTTTTGTAGTGCAAAGTAGAAAGATTCTCTATAAAATCAAATCGCCTAAAATATCAACCCACTAATTAGTGCCTAATTCATGTTCACCCATTTAATTATAGAAAAGTAATTAATATTTTAAGCAAAGAAAAATCATAACCAAAGTATCGTATTCCATAATAGCTTACATAAATTGTTTATCTTAATTTTATGAATTTCAAAATAGTTTAAAATATTTCTCTCTAATTTTATTCATATTATTTATCATGGTAGATACTATATGTCAACGACATTGTATCATTTATTATACGACAAAATTTATGTAATATTATTCAACTTTAATTAACATTTTAAACATATCTAAATCGAAAGCAAACCAAATTGTACACGTGAATTAATTCCAATCTTTCTTGCATTGCTTTGATTATACGAACTCTAATTAGTGGAACCTAATTTGATTTTGATGTGTGATAAAGGGAGCAATAAAAGCATAAATATAGTGACAAAAATTTGTTGTCCCTCGAAAAAAAGATTGTCTTTTATGTGTTTTACTTCTTCGACTAAATTAATAAACGCCCATTATCACATGCCATTTTGAAACAAAACACAAGACCAAACATTAATTAGTGTTTGACCCGTAACATTTTATTGTGATTTGTGACTGGTTTTCCTTTATTTTTGCGTTTAATTAACTATAACCATAGTGCCATACGCAAGACGTTTCTAGGATAATGAATTTATTAAGGACCTAATTAATTAGTGGAATCAAAACATTCTTTGCTTTGATGAGTTCATTATGATATAATTAGTGCGTTGAAGTCAATTGCTCTTACTTGATTATGGGATCAATATAATTAGATTTTTTTAATAGAAACTGTACATTATGAAAACATTAAAGGAATTCGTTAGAAGTTTTTGTTATTTTTAAATCGCAGTTACCAAGGGGAAAGAATGAATGCAAGAAGAATTTTTCTTGATTTTAATAAAATCTTTTTATTTTATATCACTGTATATAATAATTAAACATCACGTGAAAAGTAAGAGGATATAAATAATAAAAGAATTATTAATTTTGTTTATCTTGAAACTAATAATTAAATAAAAATATATCTTCGCTGCACTAATAAGATGTTTCAAGCAAATACATTCTAGATTATACGTGGACTAGAATTAGATTCAATTTTTCTTACATTGATTCTAATATTACATTTGGAAGCTAAAATAATTAATAGCTTTTCTGTTTCTTCAACTTTTAACATGATTTTTGGAGAAAAAAAAATATTTTTGCTATAGTTGTTCAAACACATATGAACTATTTTTGTGATTCTAAGGGGTTTTAGTTACCTGTTTCTAAAAACAGTTTTCAGTCTAGTCATTTTTAAAATTAAGGGTCTTTATTGAAATAGTTCTCAAAAATTGCTTTTAGATTCTTAAAAACCAAAAAAACAGACTGATAAAATATGTTTTCTTATTTTAGTCTTTTATCAACTTGCTATAAATAAGTTCTTCATTCCTTCCAAAATTCAAAAAACGAGACAAAAATTTATTATTATTTTTTCCTTTTCTCATCTGTAATACAGTTATCAAATAAGTTATTCTTTTCAACTTATTATTAAAAAGAATTATTAGAATTGATTACCAAAATTGTTTTTAAAAAGTACTAAACAAAACTAAATAAAAGAGGAAAAAACAGTGAAAAAGGGAAGAAAAAAAGGGTCCAAAAAGTGTTGCAGTGTGCCTCATGAACGGAATCAAACTCATAACAGTGAGCAGTGTGTGAGGAAAAATCACAAGCACAGAACATTTCTGTTATTGGGAATTGTTCCTTTCAGTACCACACTGACATCCTCGCACATTTTTACTATTTTATACTATTCATATCTTCATTTTCAGTACCTTATACAACATTTTCCTTTATCTTATCACAACGAATCTTTGTAACTTACAAAAATAATTTCACAGCCTACTCGGGAGCAACTTTGAAAATAACTCCCCAGTTTATAAGCATTTAAACAAATGAGATGAAAATTAAATGTCATTCATAAAGTAAATTCTAAAAAGTTTGAAAATCACTTGAGCGAAGAACACATAGTGATTTCTAAATAAGTAAAAAAAACTTAACAAACGTGTAAAAAAAAAGAAAATAATGAAATAGGGAGCAGAAAGTGATTTTGAAGAAGAGAGTGAAATATTTTAAAGTGAAAAAGCAGGAACGCTCGAATTCAAACGAAATCAAAATCTCTATTTATACTCCCCCATCCTTCTCACATCTTCTTCACTCCCATATACACTTTCTTTCTCTATCGATCCCTCCCTCCATCACAAAAACAGAGCCCCTTCTGCACACAACATCATCGTATATTCACAAACATCATCACACCCTTTCTTATGATCAATCTTCCCAACTTCATTTCCAACATGTGCCAATCCAACACACACTACAATGATACGGAAAAGCAGACACAAGGATTTAACGCACGTTCCACAATGTGGGACTTGATGCGAGAAGCCAAATCCCTGTGGGAGGTCGCATTTCCGACGGCGCTAACCGCTCTCATTTTCTACGCGCGTTCCATGGTCTCTATGTTGTTCCTCGGACACCTAGGAGACACCGAACTGGCGGCGGGGTCTTTGGCCATAGCCTTCGCGAACATCACCGGTTACTCGGTTCTCTCGGGACTTTCCCTAGGGATGGAACCCCTATGCTCCCAAGCCTTCGGAGCAAATCGTCCCAAGCTTCTCTCTCTCACCCTCCAACGCTGTGTCGTCTTTCTAATCTCTTGCTCAATCCCCATTTCACTCTTGTGGCTCAACATGGCCAAAATCTTCATCCTACTTCGACAAGACATCAACATCACCAAAATGGCGCAAAACTACCTCGTATTTCTCCTCCCCGACCTCGTCACCAACTCCTTCCTCCACCCAATCAGAGTCTACCTTCGCGCGCAGAACGTCACCCACCCGGTCACGTTAGCTTCCCTCGCCGGAACGGTTCTCCACGTCGGCTTCAACTTCCTTCTCGTGAAACACGGCGTGGCCGGAGTGGCCGCCGCCTCCGCCGCCTCCAGCTTTTCGATTCTGGGACTGTTGCTCCTCTATGTGTGGATAAGTGGGGTCCACCTGGCCACGTGGAGCGCGCCGAGCCGAGAGTGCTTCAGCGGCTGGGAGCCGCTGCTTCGGCTGGCTGCACCGAGCTGCGTGTCCGTTTGTTTGGAGTGGTGGTGGTATGAGATCATGATCTTGTTATGCGGACTGCTTGTGGACCCCACTGCCAGCGTGGCGGCTATGGGGATTTTAATCCAAACGACGTCGTTGATTTACGTCTTTCCTTCGTCTCTGGGGCTCGCCGTGTCAACGCGCGTGGGGAACGAGCTTGGCGCCAACCGGGCTCCACGCGCCAGGATGTCGGCGGTGGTGGCCGTGTTTTTCGCCGCCGTGATGGGTTTTTCGGCGGTGGTGTTCACCTCCGCGACGCGACGGCAGTGGGGGAGGATGTTCACTTTGGACGAGGGGATTCTGCGGCTGACGGCGGCGGCGCTTCCGATTTTGGGACTGTGCGAGCTCGGAAACTGTCCGCAGACAGTGGGGTGCGGGGTGGTGCGCGGGACGGCGCGGCCGAACGTGGCGGCGAACGTGAACCTCGGCGCGTTTTATCTGGTGGGGATGCCCGTGGCCGTTGGGCTTGCGTTCTGGCTCGAGGTTGGGTTCTGTGGGCTCTGGCTGGGCCTATTGTCGGCCCAGGTTTGTTGTGCGGGCCTGATGTTGTATACGATTGGGACCACCGATTGGGAGTACCAGGCCTGCCGGGCCCAGTTGTTGACTGCCCTTGATGTCTCCGCAAACGGATCGGACGGGCAGAAAGAACCGTTGATGGGCGTGGTGGACACTTGACAATGATGATGAATGTTGATTGACGGTATAATATTCTTTTCTTTTTGTAATTTTTATATTATTAGACGAAATCTGTGAGATACAATTAATATTTTTTTACAGTTGCTGATTTTTTAACCCAGTAGGAAATGGGTACTATTTAATTAAGGATAAATGAGATGATGATTATTATGTCATTTTCAATATGAATATCTATTTTTATTTGTTTCTTAATTTAATTATCCCCAATCCAAATAAACACAATATATCTATCTTTTTGCTGAGACTCGGGGATAAACGGATCAATGCCTTGGCCAAACTGGGTGAAGCCTATAACCATTTAAAACGCACTTCATATTGTCTTTCTTTCTTTTATTAACTTTTTTCTTTCTGGCCATTTTTTTATGTATATTATGTTTATATTACAATTTAAACAGTTTCTATACTATAATGAAATGGTAGTGCTAAAATAATACGTCTTAAAACAAATAAATTTAATTAGCACTCGTCACTGTACAATAAAAAATGTTATTAAATATTAATAGATAAAGAATAGAAACGCCAAACAGTGGCACACATTTTAGTGATTGGATTTTTTGTTTTCCTCATATTCAGATTATTGAATATGAACTTCGAAGTTTGATCAAATAAAGCAAATTAGAGTTTGCAGTATAAGATTTTTAATAATACCTTCAACTTTGTAATTCTGTTTCTACGTTGATCAGGAACACCATATATTTTATTAAAAACAAGATTGACTACGTATCAACAATTTGAGAAAGATTATGTTTCTACTGAAACCGAGTCTTACAATTATGATCCTGGTACGTTAAACCGTTCTTATTATTACACTTTTCACATCAAACTTTGACCATTCTCACCAGTTACTTCAAAGAAAGATAAAATAATTAAAGGGTAAACTGATAATGCAGTTTTTGGTAGTAAATACTAAGAAACACAGAAAGTGTTGTGAAACAAAACCATAAATATAGATTCGGTCAATCGTAAACAAGATTTAGGTAATGAATAATTCTTATATATATATTAGTTACAGTGTGAGAATAATTGGGAGCAAGATAGTGAAAAAGAAAATTTACATGGAGAAGTTGCTGAGTTGAGAGGCTAACAGGGAGAGAGAAGGTTGAGATGTGGTCCAGAGAAAAGCAAATAGAAGGATGACACGTGGCAGATGGGAAGAGCGATTGGTCAATGGAATGGATTGAGAGAGAGAAAGGGAAGAGACGGTGATGGTACTGTACTGCTGACAGAGTCTGCTGCTTCTGCAGTTGCAGTTGCAGTTGCAGTCACAGTTGCAGATGCAGTTGCAGACTCACTCACTTTCTTTCTTTCTTATCTTTTGGCAGAGAGAAGGACGCATGGCAACAGCTGCACCATCACCTCCACGCAACAAGTACTCTACGGAAGATCATTCATTCATTCATTCACACGTTAATCTCATAGAAACGAATCCTTATCATACGTGGTTTTTCACCCTTCATAAAAATCTGCATATTTTCAATACTGAGAAAAGGTGCATGTGTTGTATAAAAAAGGAGTGTGATGTGTGCATGTTTGAAGAGGTGCTGAAAATAGAAAGAAAAAGGAAGAGGGGAGTTTGGAACAAATTTGGGCACACAAAAAGGGTGGGGAAGTGAATTTGAAATGAAATGAATATTGGCCATAGAATCTGTGTTGTTGTGTTGCGTGGCCATGATAAAGATAATGAAGGGCAGGAAGGTAACAGAGGCTATAATGAGAAGGGCTGCTTCTGCTCTCATCAGACCAACATATCACAGACTCTGCAACCCAAACAAAATAGCCTTTTGTCTCATTATTCACCACCATCTCAAACCCTATGTATCTGTAAATAATTTTTAATTATATACAAATTTTTTTATAAGTAAATATAATTTTTTTTTGAAAGAAAACATTTCTTCTTTTTTCTATGTTATTTTTAAAAAATTTTTAAGACAGCATGTTTTTCCAATTATATGATTTTTTTTTTTATTTTTATTATACATTAAAAATCGTTCCAAAAGAGAAAAATAAAAGAAATTTTATTCCTTTTTATATGTTATTTTCAAATTTTAAGAAGACATAATTTCTTTCCTCCAATTATACCTGTATTTTCATTTTTATTATGCTTTGAAGAAAGAAAACTGAGAAAACTATAATAAGTAACTTGTTTTAAATTAAATTAAAAATATCAAAATTAAATATTTTTCTTAGTTTGAATAGAAGAACTTTAAACAAATGTTATAAAGGAGCAATAATTTTAATTTTGGTTTTTCTCGAGACTTATGGAAATCATAAGTATCAGTGATACTAATTATCCAAAAAAAAAAAGAATATTAATCAAGAGACAGCTCCTCTATTAACAAATTTTAATCCATATACAATGGCAAAAGTCAAATTTAACAAGCTTCTTTAGATCTCAAACTTATGAACGAGAAATATAAACATTGCTTGAAACATTTCACAGTTGAAAAGACAAGTTCAACACTATTACAAAAAACCTATTGTAATTTGAGTAACTTTTACACTCTGATTGCTTCTTCTGATTCATTACAGGAAGCTTGGAGATAGTATTATATGATTTGTGGTCTTACAGTAGCATGCATTTGGGTGTGTGTTGAAGAAATGATTGGTTGATGTAAGAAAAATGCAGATAAAGATTATAGTGATTTGTGTTGAATCCATGAGGCATCACTTTCTAAGGCTAAAATCCCCCTGAATTTGTGCACCACATGTGAAAAGCAAGGTGGACCACTTAGTACTAACCCGTACTTACCCTCTGCTTCCTTTCTTCATTTTTATGATTAATTATCAAATCTCATCAGTACAACCTCTAGCATGCTAGATCCCTATTTCATTGAAATTTTATCTACTCATCACTTCTTTTATTGCCACATAATTTTCAAATCTTACTTCCTCCAACACCAACTTCATATGTGTTGCCAAGAAAATGAAAAAAACACACCTTCATAGGTTTAAGCTTCTGTTTGGTCATGTGATTTGATTACAGATGTATATACTGAGTTTTTAGCAAATGGGGTTTATTTATATGCTTAATTATAAAACCTACTTTGCCTTGACAAGTTAATGGCAATACTTACATAAAATATATTTTTTTCTCTTGAATGATGTATGTGATCTTGTATTAGAAAGAAAATCTTCGAATATACAAATAATAAACATATGAAAAACATGATTAAATAATAATAATAATAAATTATGTGAACTTGATTTATTTAAATATCATATCTCCCATCTCTGTGTGTAAGATATGTACGATTAACATATGATTGGAATCCTTAAGTATGTAGTCAAACGTACATGCTAAGCAACAATATACATAACATGTTATAATTTATTTGTAACATATGGTGTTATGACTTCAAGTATGCTGGTTTAGCATTATTATATTTGAGATACTGTTTGCTTGATGATTTTATTATATTTTTTAAAAGTGTTTTGGTAAGCTAAGGGAGAATTCTTGTTAAAATATTTTTTATTTGGTGATTTTTGCGTGTGTAAATTTTCTATAATAATTTACAAAAGATAAATTTCCCATAGTTTTTCTTATAGGTTCTTAAAGTTTCACTTTTGTAGAAAAGATCCTATGAAATATAGAAAATTCTATCAGGAAATAATATTTATAAATTAACTTATGATAAACTTTCTAAGTGACAAAAGACTTTTTTTTTCACGTATGGAAACAAACTACATATAGTGCTGCCATGATGCTTTTATAAGCTTTAAAATTATAAGTAAATATGACCTATTAATGATAATTTTTTAGAATAATTAAACTTTCAAATATATACACTTATTTTCAGTAATGGTTGGTACGTAATCATGATTCATATCGTTTTATATTCAAACTCAAAGGCTGAGTTTATAAATCATACAAAAGTATGGTTTTTGAAAGTTAACTAACTCCTTTTTATCAATATTTATATTAGCATGTCTTCAAATACAAATCTTAAATATTAACTAAATTAAATGATTAAAAAAACTACATCGTTCATAACAGAAGCCACAAAAATAAATGTTATGGAAGATATTGGTTTATTAATCTTTTTTCTTCTTGAAGAAAAATCTAACGTAGAACATGTCTTTATAAAAGAATTTAAAAATATAATTGTTGCCATTATCGATATAATTTATTTAACGAAAATTTAATCCTTAATTATCAATTCTGAAAGTTTATATGCTAGTAACATACCATACAATATTATCATTAACATATCAATATTCTATATTAAAAAAACTGTTTTTGAACTCTTTATATAAATGTGTGTGTGTGTATATATAATTAATTAATTATGGTGTATTTATGTATTGTCTCAACCATATCTGTTTAATATAATGTTGAAAGATAAAGTTTGTGGGGTCGTCATTAATTATTGAAAACAAATTGGCTTTGCTTTTTAATAACTCTTCTCATTTCATCTCCATCTTTATTATGTCTAAATATCACTCGGAGTTGTCCCAAAGGCAGTCTAATATGTTCCCAAAAGTTGACTCATGATTAATCTTTAAAGTCTTTTTAATTTTTATTTCTTCTATTAATTAAAAAAAATATTTATTTTAAGAATTACTACATAAAATAATAAAAATACAATATGTTCAAACATAATAAACCTTATTTCAAACATCATATCTCTTGACTATATATATATATAAACTTCTTTAACGAATAACATAGAAAATGAAAACATTTTCATGAACCAGCCATATACCTTAAATTTCATATGAAATTGATTAAAACTTCTGGTTTTGCATAATATAGTTGGGTTTTTGTTGATGAAAATATAGAATAATATATATCCATTTTTAGTTAGATTAAGAAGGTGGAATAGTAAGTAGCTAAGTCACTAATTGAAGGGTCTTAATAATATTAATGTGCCCAGCAATGCATGTGTATACACATGGGAGGTTTCATTTCCAAACTTTATTGCAAATTGACAAACATCCATATGCCTGCTTAACAATTAAATGTATAGTTATTGATGCAGATTTATATTGCTGTATTCCAGTTACATAAACAACATATAATTAATTTGGCTAATATATCTACGTTTTGCTTTTGTTTTCTTTTGCTCTTATCACGGAGATCCACGACCCAGAAATTCCAGACAATAACCATAATATAGTATCTCTTAATCAATATGAGAAAAATAATAGAGTTTTTAGTGATGATATGGTTGAATAAACACTTAATTCTATAATAATATTAAACAAAACTTGAGTTTTTTTATTGACAAAAAAATTATATATATGGATTATGTGACAAATAAAAAAGTCACACAACTTAAGATTTCCATACCCCGTATACTTGTGTGCAATTTTTTTTCCATATTCTTATCTACTATCCTTTTTTTTTTTTTTTTTTTTTTTTTTTTTTTTTTAAAATTTTTTTTTTTTTTTATTTTTTTTTTTTTTTTTTTTTTTTTTTTATTTTTTTAGTTTATTTT
>Ga0099824_1004801_pt1 | contig 19329 bp, 9 predicted proteins | sample SiratrowhiteBW_FD_76837 | JGI IMG/M metagenome (GOLD analysis project Ga0099824, IMG submission 76837) | Root nodule microbial communities of legume samples collected from California, USA - Siratro white BW | ecosystem: Host-associated > Plants > Roots > Nodule | place: USA: California... | reverse complement strand
AAACATTTAAACAAAAAAACAAAAAAATAAAAAAAAAAAAAAAAAAATTTTAAAAATAAAACATTATTAAAAAAAAAAAAAAAAAAAAAACAGTTTTTCAAAATTGATCGCATAAAACTGTTTTTTAAAATAAAAAATCTAAACTAAATCAAACAGGCCCAAGTCACTAACACCCTCCCTTCAAACAACATCCATTTATTCTCTCTAGAAGTTGATAACCTGACATCATGAAGGTAGAAAATTTTCTTTGTTCTAATTTCGAAATAAGTGTTATTTTCATTATCACTTCAAGAACTACTATCATATCGAATAATAGTAATAGATGTTTAAATTAGAAGAACTTATTCAGATTTAAATCGTTTCTGTTGTTCAATTTTTAAAGCTCAAACTTCTAGGTGAGCTTTATTATTTAAATGAACTAAGTTTAAGTTTAAAATTTGATATCAAGGACTAACTAAAAACTCATTAAATAAAAAGTAACGTAGTTTATGTTTTTATTGAGTGTTAATATTGAGTTAGATTTATGCAAAATATCTTATATTTATGCATATTATTATTAAGTAGATTAGTATTAAAACATTTTTCAGATGCTATATTGATAAACTTGAAACATAATTTAAGAAAATTTTCATAAAATAAAAAATAATTAACTTATAAAATTAACTAAACAAATCAAATTTAAATTGAATAACTTCTTTGATAAACCAAACACAACGGCTTCTCATTAACTTCGATTAAATAAATAAATCAAACTTGCCTATCATTTTTTTCTTACAAATCATACTTAAATTTCAAAAGTTGCCCTCCATTCGATTTGTTTAGACCCTTCGGGATAAATCTATAAATCCTAAAATAGTGGGACAAGTTACTTTAAATAATAATAAAATAATAGTTTTTTATTACATAAAATAATAAGAATAGTAATTTATATTAGCTTTTTAAGGATGTTGTGTAAAATAAACGTCCAGAAATACAAAGATGGAATTTTGAGAATGTGTAATAAAGAGAATATAGCTCTAAATTATGCATTACAATACATAATATGCAAGCAAATAAAATTTTCAACTTTTAATTGTTTTTTTAATTTCTAAAACTTATTATCCGTTTATAATAACAAACACACAACATTCATTGACAAATGCAAAGTTGTTTATCTATATTTTTCTATTTTATTTGTGCACTTTTTAAAACTAATCCCGAAAATCAAGTTATGTATAAATTAAATTATCTTTGTCATATGTTCTATTATGACTCTCCTTGTTGAGATGCACGAAAAAGAAGGAAACAAAAAAGAGCAAATAAATAGAAATTAAATTAATGGATTTTTTAAGTTGTTTGCTTATTTCATTTTATACAAATAATTAAATTATATATTAATAATAGACCATATACATGTAAAACTTGTTAATAATTAAATTATACATTAATAATATATCAAAATCGTTTAATTTTAATAAACTTGAGGATCAAATGTACAGTTAAATTTTATAAGTAACAAAACTATGCATTCGCGAATGGAGAAAAAAATTAGACCTTTAAAAGATCGTTTTAATCTCAAAGTTTTCGACACCTTTTCACTAAGAAATAAATTCTATTTAGAGTGACTCGCTGTATTTATGCTTTCACATGACTTTGAATTTTCAACATTTCACAAACTTCTCAACTACTCTGTTTGAAATTTTATTACTTTATATTAATTAGAAACGCATTATGTGCACTTTTGCTTGATTTTATTGGATATGATAAAGACAAAAAAAAAAAAAATCATAAAGTAGTCGCAATACATTAAGGAAAAGTTGAAACTTTTTAACTTGCGTAAAGTATTCATAATGAATAAAAATTTCCCTAACACCTTTTTTCGTATCTGTAGTTTCGTATTTGTAAAGTTTTTGTTTGCGCGTCAACTTTCCTTTTTCACCTTTTAAGTGAATTTGGGGTTCAGCATTCACATGTCACCAAATACAGAAAAGGGAGACAGATTAACAGATTTATCCTTAGGACATACACAGCTTTAAATTCGTGTACGCACTAAATTAGAGGCAAAAAGGCAGAATGGTTAGAGAGTGGGAGGTGGTGGCGCAGATCAGAGCAAACAATCACAGAAATACTAAATAGCAAGTAAACAATCTATCGTAATTGCTTATTCTTTTGCTTTAGGAAGTTAATATGTGGCATCTGTTTAGTGTTAACTACAGTTTAAACTTTTAATAATATTTTCCCACAAAAGAAAAACCCATTCTGAATCAGTTTTCCAGTTAAAAAGAAAAAGAAATCTGAGCAGTTCAGATTTTAGCCCAAATGACTCGCCAACCAAATAAATAAAGGCTGTATCCAACAGAAGCCTTGCATATTAACCAATGAAACTTGAAAATGCAAATTGACTCGTAATAATAACCTGTTTGGTTCCACGTCCACAGGCAGGTGAAAACTTGCATCCGGGACATGCAAAATCTGAAACTTCTAGTATTATTAGCTTTCACGTCAACTACAAAATGGACGTGGGTTTGAGACCTGATCCAAACATGCTATCACTCACCAAGAAATATCAAGATATAAAATGACGGTGTGCGTTTTAAAACACATCAGAAGCCAAAAATCACGTCAATTCCACCAAAAAATATGAAAGGTATAATTATTAACTTCTAGCTCAAAGCGAAAAATCACAACAGGAATGCGGAACAAAATACACTTTTAAAACAAGTTGATCAAACAAGTTCTTTAATCTTTTCATTTATTTTCGAAAAAATGGAGTTTTAAAAAATAGTAAAAGCACTCCGTTATTCTTTAGATTCAGAAAACTAGCACACTAGCACAGTGAAACACGCTTCTACACCGTTTTTTTTTTCAGTAAATAAAAGGAGAAAGAATGGACGTAGTACCTGTGCAAGCATATTGATAACACATACTAGAATCAGTGAGCAACACATCAAATACATGTATCTTCAGTCACTGAAATGATGCTTCTAATAAAGCCTCAAAAGAAGATTTAAACTCCCGACCATGATTTAGTTATTGCATTGCATGTGAACTGATAATCGAATTCCAAGCCAGAAAGGACCGTCCACCCACCAAAATTAATTGAAACATGTAGTTAAGTAGATTGTAGCCTGAACAGAAGTCACATTCGCGCTGAGGATTGGCATCTGCAAAACAGCATAAAGTTAACGGGCTTCTGCTGCCCACAAATTTCACAGTTTAGACTCTTTCCCTTCAACTTCTGCAAAACGAATTCTATGTAGGACAATCAATCATTGCAAAAAGAATAAATATATCATGGGAAAGTAGAAGTACAGATAAAATTCTTGTACAGTTGCATTTATTTAGACTGAAGAAAGCATGCACACATACGACAATTAAGACTTCATCGGAGTGCTGTTGTATTCTGATAAGAATATGCAGAAGAATTCTGCGTATGCACACTAGAAAAAGAAAAAAATGTGAAAAAATAAAAGGATATTGATCATACTGTTGGTTTGCTGTTGAAAAAGATTTCTATGTATGCACGGTAGACCGCATATAGAATAGTAGTCATTGCACTGAATTTCAAACCTGCACCAAAGAAAGATTGACACAGGAGCCAAATATTGATCATTATAGATTTTCAGAAAAACACTTTTTACATATTGGGAAAACATTAAATAGATAGACTGACTTAAGGACTGAAGAAATGTTCACATTGGGTTTCCACCAAATGTGACAAATATTTGTAAAATTTATACAATGTGACAGCATGAAATTCAGAACAACTGAATCTGTCAACTGCATTAAATAGCACGTTGATAGAATCAGCTTCACATGAACTCTGTAGTCTGTACATCTTCAGCAATGGGAAAATCAATTTACAGATTACCCTTTTCTCCCCTGAAAAAATTGTAAAAAGCAAATAACCCATTTCCAAGAGACATCATTATCCCTCTTCATCAATGTTATCATCACCAGAAGGAATCTGTCTAGTCTCTGATAATGAAAGCCTCCTTGGATTTGTTGAGCCTGACTCAATAAGTCCTTCTGATGATAAATTTAATGCAGAAGTTCCTGATGAAGAACCTAACAAACGCCTCCCTGGGGCATCAGCTGAAGGTGATGCAGATATGTTATAGGTGAAGACTCCCATTGGGTGATCAAACTTGCAACTTGGACCAAATTTGCATATGCCATAACGTGAATAGAAGACACAAAGAGGCTCTCCCTGTATGAAAATGGGACACAGCCTCTATTAGCATGCATGAAATTCAATAAAAAGATCAAATCAATGTGAAGAAAATTCTGTAATAAATAATTTCATATATTCTCATCTCTCTCCAATCAACAAACAATCATAAATCTAGTTAAAATACTTTAATGCATTTCACACAGTTGAAAGGAGTAATATTAGACACAGTTTTGCGAATGATATGCTAAGCACAGGATGCAACGCCAATGCCATAAAAAACATTGATGATATTTTTGTTCAGATTCCAAATGGGCTATATACATGACAAAAGTAAAGCTTATAAAGGCTTATACAATCCTCATCTCGTTAGTTAACTTTTGAAGTTGAGTTAGATCAGCCTAAATTTTAGATGATATTATAATCTATCATAGATTTGATAATGGACCACCATCAACTGAACAAAAATCCACCTAACCATGTGAATTTCCTATTGCAACCTACCTGACCATGCGGCTCTCCCAATATATGGCCAAAGTAGGGCCTATGAAAGCTCAAGCCTTCATTAACTAGCTTTTGGACTAGAGTTAGGCCTAGCCAAGTTCAAGAGTTTTCATCATCTCTTTTGTCTTCACTTTTACAATTGCAAGCAATTAAGTTGGCTTCAGACTATTGTTGCACTTACAATCGCTTTCTGTGCTGATGCAAACATTTATAAATGTTCTTGCATGATTCAAAGATAGGGTTTCTAATCTATTGTGATTTAAACCACTTATAGGAGGATGTATAGAACCAAGACACTAATTCATATTTAAATATTCGTAAGAAAGTAGAATTTAAGTCTAACTAAACCTCTCAAAACCAACTTATAAGTAAGGTTTGCACCTCACTTATATACTATAATTTAATCTTATTTTTAGCTAATATGGGATCTCTAGCACACCGCTCTCGTCGAGAAATGAACATCTTGAGTATGGGATTACATACTTGTGAGTGGTCCAACATGAACCGAATAGCGAGGGAACAACAATCCCAACGAATCTCGTAAGGATAGACTCCGATTTCATCTTAAGAAAGTGACGTTTAAGTCTAATTCAACCTCACAAAACTGGTTTGTAAGGTGAGAATTGCATCTACTTATATACTATCATTTGACTTTATCTCTAGTCTACATGAAATCTCCAACAAATATAAAAATATTCCATCCCCAACATAGAGTGATTTGGATTTTGGATTCTTTCATTTTATGAAAATCTTAATTGCAAACTAATAGAAACCTAACAGAAACCGATACCATATATCCTGCACTTCCTCTTCTCTTTCCCTCTCTCCAACGTGAGATCCATGCCCCATAGGATATTAGTCAGTCCCCAAAGTTGCTGCTCTTAGTTAGGGTTAGGGAGCCTATCCCCTGCTTCTCATGTTATATCTTCCAAACTGAACACATATTCTTGGTGGGGATCTATCAAACGCCATGATAGAAGTGTTTATTTTAAACCATTTTATGATTGCTAGTAAGTTATACTTCTCTTGATAGGAACATGTTCTCCTATGTCGATGACTTTTTAAACATGTTAGTGGCCTAACTTTTAAACAAGGGACATGTTATGAAAGCCCAGAAAAAATTATTACCAAGACTGCACACCAAAAGGTATACCTGTCTTCATTAAATGCTTTAAAATACAACACTTTGGCTTACAAATTGCATTATTTCTCATTTTAGCTCCTACATTGATTTAGTCATTTTAGAGATATATACACCCTAAATCGGAGGACCATGTTTCCAGCACAGGCTCCTAAAATTCCTGCATATAGTCCCAGAAAAGTGTAATGTCAAATTGTCTATCTCTAAACAAGCTAAAATTAGATCATTTAAATTCAAATAATGGAAAAATGTAAATACTAAAGAATAATAAGTAGTAAATTAAATAAGTTACAAGCCAATTTAACTAGTTCTTTTTCGAGGCCTTACTAAAAACACAAACTATAAGATTTATCATAAGTGTGTATTCAAGTGAAAAAAATAATCTATCTTAATGAAATTTAAACTTGATATATAGAATCCAACTGCAAGAATTCAACTCACAGGACGTAAAGGAAGGCCTATAGGACTCAAAACACAGTCAGGAGCAGGAATCATCCTTTCACGTGGATGATGGAAACGACAGACTGCACCAAACTTGCAATCTCCAGTCTTCATGTAGAATTGGCATTCTGGTTGATCAGGTCTCTCAGGAAATATGTTCTCCCTCTGCAACGCATAGAAACCTACAGGAACAGAGCCAGAACGAAATTGAGAATATGCCCCCTGGGATCCTGCATTTGTTGGTTCACTTTGCCGATTAGTTCCATAGCTTTGGCCATTTCCCATTGTTTGTTGTGAACTATCTGATCCCATTTGACCCTGGAAAAAATGAAGGTTTAATCACGATGTTGGTACATACTAGCAACAGCAAGATCTGTAATAACAGCTCAGCACATATCTGCCATGTGACATTGTATTAATAAGTGTTCATCATAAAATCAGATAGATGATAACAATCTATTATTTGAAAAATAAATGCAATAAAATTTCTCTCCAACAAGTTACAAGATCAATTTTCCATCAAAAAAATACCTTGATACACAAGAACATTGGAGAGGAAAATATCCTAATAAACACCAGTGTCCAACAGCGCTTGACAAGGCAAACGAAAATCTGAAGGAAATATATGAATGATTCAATGAACCAAATCTCTCAGTTGTAAGGTGAAAAGCACCGGAATGGTTGTACTCCCTCACATCCTTAATATAGAACACTTTTAAAGAATAACACAGACAAATAAAACTAATTAATTCAGTTCACTTTGTTGATTATTTAAATACGAATATACCAAATTCACCCTCATCATTAATAACTTTTTAAATTCCAAATTCACCCTCATCATTAATAACTTTTTAAATTCCTTTGTCATTATTTATTAATAACAAATACACCTACTCATAATATTTAATAGGGGTAAACAAGAAAAAGAAAATTAATATTATATAGAAACATAAAATGCCTTAAAAAGAGACCATCAATCTCTTCTAAACTATGCCTTATAATAAGGACTAGCAGGAGTATATCTAAAAGCAACATTACACAAGAGTTGTTTGGGTTTAAAGTGCTGGAATCCCACACCAACCATAGGTAAAATCAAATTATAATATATAAATGAGATACAAATCTCACCTTACCAAACCAGTTCTGTGAGATTAAGTAATCCCCACTTTCTAAGATCCTATTGGAGCATATAAAATAAAATAAAAATAAAAAACTATCCTAGAAAGATTTGATGCCCATTTTGTAAGATAAAGCATAACAGGCATTGTGCAGCCTCACTCACAGGTAAAAATTTAAATTTTACTTATAGGATAACAAGAATTTAACTCTAAACTACAAGGTTTACCATGTCATCATGGACAAGTATCCCATCTTTCCTGCACGTGAATGGTTTTATAGAAAATAAAAAAATAAAAAAAAATTAACTTAACACACTCTTCTCCTGACAAAAGTATGCTTTTTAATCTGTCACAAACATAGAATATCACATCATTCTATTTCTGCCAATAAAAGAAGGTATGAGCTTACACTGTACGCACTCCAGCCAGGCACTGAAACCATTCCCTGAGGTAGAATTAAAGGAGCATAACTTGAAGGACTTTGCCAACGTGGGCTAGGAATATATGATGAACTAGGCCAATTTGTAATTCCTGTCGCATAGGACTGCTGACCTGGTGTAGTTGGTGATTGGACAGTAGGATAAACAGGAGAACTTCTCATAGAAATAACCATATTGCTTGGTTGGGGATGGTGAAATTTGCAAGTGTTCCCAAATTTACATTGTCCAGTTCTTAAATAATAAGCACATTCAGGCTCATTCTGTATCAGCAAGAAACAAACCAATACAGAATTAACTATTAATATCAACAAGACCACAAAACAATCAGTTGTCAGATTGAAATAGAACAATTATCTGTTCAGGGTCATTCTGTATCAACAAGAACCAGAAAATATAGAATTCGATTACTAGTATCAACAACCAAGGTTAGACGTAAAATAGAAGCATGCAAGGCCACCACAATTTTAGAAAATGTATGCTGATGGAAAGTGAGAGTTAGGGGTAGTTAAGAACTTATGAGAGTCATCTGTACAAAATAATTACCAGTAATTGCGTATAAGGACTACATATTTTATAGTATTTCATGTAGTTAAGCAGCATGAAGTTATTTGTATGTTGTGGACACAGAATAATCTCCATAGAAGACTTTTATCTCTAGGTTCTGTGGGACAGCATGTGTATTGCTGTATTATGCGTGATTTCAGTGCTCAATATTATATTTTACTACTTTTATCAATTGGTATTCTATCATATACTGAATAGAAAGAAGCAGCATCTGAATTAAAACTTTTTGAGTCTAAAAGTGTGTCTGGCAATTTAATTATGCTATAAATCAAACAAGCAATCAACAAGAAAGGACACAGTTAACAAACACATACTTTCTTTGCTGTATCCAAGATATAAATAAGAGGTAAAGATTCAATACTAACTGGGCGGAGTGGATAGCCTAAAATATTCAAGGCAACTCTTCCAGCAATCCCAGCCTTGTCTCTAGGATGATGAAACCTGCATGTGGCTCCAAATTTGCAAGTTCCTGTCTTCAAATAGTACTGGAAAGCATAAAAAGGGGAATAAGGATTTGTAACAATAGAAGGTTGATGCTAGCATTGATAACACCCATAAAGATAATAAATTATAAAATCAAATAAGAAGAGAGTTTAATGGCTGTGGATTGACAGTCTAAAACAGTTTTACATTGTTATCCAATCACAAATCCTTATGGCTATGATTTTTAAGGTAGTTATTGTAAAAATCAACAAACTTAACATATATAGTGGTTTTTGATTGATGGTAATGTAAAATTGCTTTACCCTGTCATTACAGTCTTTTTTCTCATGAGAAAATCATACAAGAAAACGATTTATAGTTTGATATCATGGAGATATCAATGATCAAGATGAGCTAAAAGATAAAGGTTGTAAATCACATAACTACATAGAATAATAAATATTAACACAAACAAATAATTAAACAAAAAAAGTGTGCTTTAACTAGTAAATTGTTTAATTGATTTTCAGACAGATGAATGCTAAAGTGCACTTATTGACAGCTTGGTCTCTTTCCCCACCGCCATTCACAAGAGTGTTTAAAACAATCAAATTTACAGATCTTTACATTTTTCAAAAGAAACATGCTTTTGATATTTTTATAAGAAGCTGAAGTGCTATGCTCCTTTGAATCTAAACGTTGAGGTTCTTGAGCAGCAGACTTATGCTGATAATGTAGATTAGTGGGATAACTACTCCATCTCTTCATGACTGAGCTATATATAATCAAGAGGTCTCCAAGAAAGGAATTGGTTCAAGAAAATAAAGACATATAGACATAATCCAGTAGCATTTCTCATGGCCTCCTATCCAGTCATGGCTGCCAACTTATACAAGAGAAGATTCTTTCTAGGGATATCACTATTTCATTCTAGTTATCAACTGGAATCTATGTTCACCAAGGATCCAAATCACCTGTGCCTTCTAGATCATATCCTTATCGCTTGTCCCTGTTTAGCATCTATCTTGTATTCGGGATTTTAATTGCAATCGGATTTTTAGGTATAAATTCAGAGTATCCAAGAGGGATTTCTCAAGAAACTCCAATCATCCTAAAGAGTTCAAGATCTACAATTTCAAAAACATATAAAATTCCACCTTAAAAAAACCACAGAGCAGGCACATAAACAAGCAATGAGCACCTTATGCATTCATTGAGAAACAAGTACATGCCTGGCATTCTGGCTGTCCTGTCCTTTCTGGGAATTCACCTTTCATCCGTGCAGCAGCTATAGCCTGATATTATTCAAAGGAAAAAACTATCAGGTAACTATACTAATTAGTTAATGTGTGATCGAAATGAAAAGTACCAACAGTACAGCCAGATTAGAATCCAGCACCTATTATTTAAAAAGAAAAAAGAATGTGAAAACAGCTAAAATAAATTTAATCGTGAAAAGATCATGGATGTGTAAAGAAAAACAAACTAATACACAAATACAAGCCATGTTCACCCACGCGAGTGTGTGTGAGTGTGCATCTTTGTCGTCTGCTAACACATGCAACAAACTTAAAATTAAAATTTGTCCAAAAGCATTGCATGGATCATACCAGCTTCCTGTTAGGAGGATGATTGAATCGACAGGTCGCTCCAAATCTACAAAGGCCAGTCCTGATGTAATATGAACAATCTGGTTCTCCTGGATGCTCAGGATAAGGTCCAGATTCCATTGTTTCACTTGACCTCAAGTTAATTTGCCACATTGCATCTGAAATAACATGATGTGAACAAGTCAATTTCTCCATAACAGACATCATTATAATCTAGATTTCCATTTGTCACTTTAATTAGTGTAATACAACTCTGGCTTATGAATATGAATGAAATTTAACTTTCAAGGACACTTTCTACAGTCTGATATTTTTTTCTAAGCCTCTTGAAAAATCCGTTTGTGAATGCTATATAAGCCAAAGGCTTTTCCGAAGTTGCCATGCTTTCTGCACACAAGGATCTTCTAAAAAAGAAATTGGTGAAAAGAGATTTAATTAATTTTTAAAATATTCATTAAAAAATAAAATCTAAAATGTTCAGTTCAGTAATAACAATTTATCACGAAAGTACTCCACAGTATCCAAACTTAAAATCGCAAAACGAAATCAGGAAAGTTTATACTCCATTCATTACTAATTTGAATTTAAGAGAACTAGAAAAAAGTAGCTCCGATTGCAATTTTTATTGTCCAGTCAAAAAGCAGAACAACCAAATTGCATGAACACGAACACAAACATTCTCAAAGCGGTTAAGAAAACACAAACACAGGGAAGTGAAATCCAAGAGAAAACCATTGCAAGTTAGTCCTAACGTGAATTAAACAAATAAAAGAAACGGAAACACGGAACGAAGCACCTCAGATCTCAGAATCATGCAATCAGACCTCAGAACAACGAAATAGGAAGAATTACAAGCGCGACGATCATCCATCGTCGATCATCGGCGGCGACAGCGATCACGAGAACGCACGTGATCGAACGAACGATATCGAAACAACGCTATTCATCACAATCGAAGAAGAAAAAGAAGAAGAAAAGTGTGGAGAAAGAAAAAAGCAAAGGACCTTGAGGAAGGTGCTCTCGGGACACGGGAATCGCGGCATCGAATTCCATACACGCATAATAATACTATCATCACCGCCCTGTCACTCACTCTTCACATTCCATTTCCAACACTCACTTAAACTACGATCACCCTTCACCGGTTCACCCCCACACCAACAACAACAGTTAAATAAAACCGATATCAATAATAATATATTATTATTATTATTATTATTACTAAATTATCATCTTTTTAATGAAAAATAAAATAAATAAATAAAAAGTTCGTGGAAAGAAAGAGAGAGAAAAGAAAGGAAGAGAGGTGATGGCGTTGTGTTCTCCACTCCACAAATGAGAACAGGGAATAAAAACCAACCAATCATACGTCGCCAATCATCTCTTACTGTTACTGCTACACTATTCGCTTTTCTCACCCGCGTTTTCAACAACACACGTTGGTTTATCTCTATTATAATTCCGCATTTCCTTTTTCCACGCCCTTTTTTCTTTTTTTCCTGTTTATTTAACTCGCTAATTTTGACTTCTCAACCTTTTTTGCGTCAACAGCATGTAATAATATTCTCGATTGAAAAAACGATATAAAAGTAAAATGATTTTTTCACTCCCACGTGACCTAGTGCTTCTCTGTCACAGCCCACGAAATTTTGTTTGCTAAGAGGAAAAATTAAATATTAAAAAGTATGGAGAGAAAAAAATAAAGAAAAAGTTGGTTTTAAGTTTATCTATTTTAATTTTAGGAAATAAAAATTTCAGAAGAGAAAATAGGCTATAAGTGTAATATCATTATTTAATAGCAAATTTTTATATATGATAAATATATTTGTTTGTTAATGCCTTCTGGATATTTTTTAAAAAATTATTTTGTTAAAAATGTTGATTTTTTTTTAAATTAAGGTACCAGAGAAATTAAAAAAATAAAATGAATATGGTACTATCGTCTGATGAGAATCAAATTATTCACCGTTTTTTCTAAGAATGAAACTTGATAATATAGAAATTATTCTTTTTTTTATCGAAGAATATTCTTTAAATTGTGTAGCAGACATTGTGTGGATAACTATGTGAAATTATTTCAGTTTAACGAATAATCAAAAATTAAAGTCCAACCCAACTTAAAGTGAAAGATAGTTATGATTCATATAAAAAAATTCTCTTTATATTAGAAAAAATCTCAATAATTATTCATGTTCTTGCTTTGTTTTTAATTTACTGGTGTTGATAAAAGTTGAAAAGAATTGTTTTTGGTGAGTGATGATTGGTGCATAAAGAAAAAGAAAAAAAAAAGTTGAAAGGAGTGGATAATCGAATTTGGAACCATTGGTTTAGAAAGGAAAGCAGAAAAAAGTTCGTGGAAGACGGCTTGCAGTTTTAGCATGAAGTTGACACCCCAAAAGAAGAGCGATATTAATGCACAAAATACAAAATAAATGAAAATAAAAACAAGAAAAGCCATACGCAAAAAATATGGAAATAAACATCGCTAGTTTTCTTGAAACTGATTGCGTGTAACTCGAGAGCTGTGCGAGAGGGCAAAAGTCTTTTTTTATCTCAATCATTTATTTTAGAAAAAAAGGATATACTTACTGTGAATAAATCACACTTAATTTTAAAATAAACATTATTTTTATATTTAAGTAAAATAATATTTATACTTTTAAGTTCAAATAAATAGTCAAACTATTTACAATTTTAATAAAACCACGGAGTAAAGTCACTCAACTTATACGATTTACTAAATGAAACTTGATCATAGTAAATTCTGAAAAGATTATGAAAATAGTTTAATTGTTTTTATAATTTAAAAAATTATGCATATTTTTTTTAAAAAAATACTCGTATAAGATAGTAGTGTTTGGAAATATAACTTCAAAATAAAAAGGTCTTGTTTCAAAGTAAACATGTGAGAAGTTGTTAATGGGCATACAACTTTAGTATTAGATTTTTGAAAAAATTATGAGTCGTCATAAGACTTTAGCGTAGGGAATTTTATTTTATTTTTAACATTCATGACTTTTAGTACTTAGGTTTTTTAATTTGAAAAACAATATTTTATGTTTACTTGTATTTTCTAGTCGATTGTAATCTTTTGAATTTTATTAATTTGAATGTTTTTAAAAATTAGTTTAATGTAATGTTGTAGTTCTATTGTTGTAATTTTAGTTGATTTAATTAGATAATTAAATTATTTAAGTTAACTGAATGTAATTTGAAATTTTTTAAAACAATAGCTCTAAAAAGTAATAAAATAAATTGACATGAAAATAAATTTTAAATAATAATAACAACAAAAATATTTACTCGTGAGAATTAGTATCAATGTGTTGTTTTTATCTTTTACGCCTTCTATGTGTTTCTTGTTCGATAAATGAGTGAGATAATAGTGTAAAAGATATGTGATTTGTGGTTGTTATCATTATCATCATGTTTCTTTTTTCATTTGACTTTTTTAAAGACATTGTAGGTTGATAACAATTCATAAATAATATTGGATTATAAGTAAAAAACGATGTGGTTGTAAAAATGGCAAATATATTATTTGATAGGCTTGAAAAAATAAGTTGAAATGGAAAGATATTATATGTGTAAGGAATATGTTATTGATACGAATATTGACCAAACATAGTGTGATAATTATCTATGTATTTGAATATTGGAGGTGGTTGAAAATTAGAACAACCACCATGTTGTGATTGAAATCAGTGTGCCATAGAAAAAGATCCAATATGTTGATATTATGGATGGGGTTAGGTTTGTTGAGACTCATGAAGCATGTCATATTATTGGAAAAAAATAATGGTTAATTGAGTATGAATAAAAACTACATTATCAAATGTATTATAAAATGAACTTACATCGTCATCTAATATTGGTGTTTGTTAAGGTGGTATGTAGTGGAGTATTTTGAATGTATCATTGTATATATGGTACAATGTCATACAAATGACTATTTTCATGGTTCTTCAATTAGACGACAACTAAATCAATCATTCTATATTATTATTTATTTCAAATGACATTGTTCAATATAATTAAGATAAAACTAAAGTGTCCATTTGGCCAGTTTTTTGTTATTTGGAGAAAAATAATATAACATTGAAAAAAGTTAAAATGATATAATATTAAGAATATATGTAAAGATTTATCAATTCTCATGTAACAGTGTTTCCAACCAAAAGATCTTCATAGAGATTTTATATCTATTTCAAATTATCAAAGATTTGGATAATATGAGATGAAGAGTCTAGCTAATAAACTAATTCAATACAAAACAAACAAAATATTTGATCATTTTTTCCTCCACACAAATGCATTATATGATGACTTATAATGAACAATTTAAGGTTAAAATAGTAGTTGGTTAGTTAATATGATTAAATATTCATGTTATCTTAGAAGCTTTTATGACTTTAATATGACTACAACTTTTAAATCTTCTATAATAAAACTAATGAACAATATAGTCTTTTTAGTACTTATTCACCTTTTATTATTTTGTGCAACTACTTGGAGCAATTGTATTTAACATATTTCTACAAATTTCCATTTATTTTTTAGTGCAATATCGTGGAAGAAGACAATCTTAAGAGAAGATTGATATAAATTAATCTAAGAATCCCAATAATAAAAGGAAATGTGCAACTCGTTTTACTTTAGTCGCGCATACCATGTTACACTAATATCATAAGGATGTAATATTCACTTAGGTAAAATATAATTTGGTGGATAATTTGAGTTTGTTTTATTACTTCATGACTCTTTGATGGTTGGACAAATAAGATATCAATCTTGTCAATTAAATCTTAGGTTTATGGATGAGAACAGGTTGGTAGTTATTAATTGTATTAATATTTTTCTCTTTACTTGGATACCCATATGAAAAATACTAGGAATAATTTTATATTTGTGATTGTTCATGGATGTGTAGAGATAATATCTTAATCGTGCTTGTATAATGTTATTAGTCAACATTATTCTTTATTTTTGTGATTCTCTTACTAATTCAAATATGTTTTTACATACAAAAGGCCAATAAGAAATTGTTTCACCAATCTCCCTAGTAGATGTTATTATTGATAATCAAACAAAGTTTTGCTAAAGTAAGAAAGTTGTCCTGCATAAATTGAACTTTTCAAACATGAAAAAGTTATGTTACCAAAGCGTAATTCCTTTCAAGGCAAACAATATAGGAAAACTTACATCAAGAAAATACATTATCACTAACGAAGAGCTAACAAAGCAGAGTAAGGGTTTCATTGGAGATCACACATCGACTAGATATAAGATTAATTTACAATATATAAATAGAGACAATTTTTACCTTATAAGTCAGTTTTGTAAATACGAGTTATATTTAAACTAACTTGTTAATAGGTTCCCACGACATGGATGGTGACAAAGCAATGTAAAGTGAGAAAAAATAAATCAAACAAAACTTTAAGAGATACAATATCATATGGATAGAGATGAAGTGTATGTTCTTACTATATGAAAAAGAATTAAGTTGAGGTTCTCACGACAAGAGTAAGAACAAAAAGAGATTATCATGAGTTATTAGTGATGACAATGCAAAGATTTTTATAGTATAAGTGGTAGAATAAATGTAAGGTAAGTAAAGAAAGCTTTACACAAAGCACTACTGTCATAGTGTAAAGATTTTAATTTAATTTTAAAGAAATAATTAAAAGATATTAAAAGATGCTAAATGGATAAATTCATTTTATAAGTAGATTAATTAACTATCATATATTTTAACATACTTTTATTTTTAATAAGTAATGACTATTCACAAAACAAGTTATACACTGTTACTAATTAAGTAAATATCTTAATTTGGGGGAGATATCTTAGTTTAGGTAAATATCTTAATTTTAATGTTTAACAAATTTATATATCATTTTAGTATTTTATGGGATAAGTTCATTTAGTTTGCTATAGTCATTAAATGTTATATATAATGTGTTATCTTGTGATAAAATAGAAACTTAGAAAAAAAAATAAAATACTCAAAGCCTATATATAACGAGAATTTATTTCAGTTATGGTACCAATTCATGAAAAGTGTTAGAGCAAAAACTAACAACTAAGTTTACCAACTCAACCAAAAAAAATTGTGTGATTTATCCTGTCAAAATACAAAGTTAATAAAATGCATTAAATTAGATGATATATTTCTCTGTAAAGTTTATATTACTTTTCTTATTTTTTTAAAAATTACTAACTAAGTATCCATGCTATAGATATTTTAAAAAAACTGTATATTCCAAAATTTTAAACAAAATTACCTAAATTTAATTTTTGGAATATAAACTCAAATAATTTTACTATCATAAATTTAATCAAAATAAATTATTTTCAAAAATTAATACAAATAAAATAAATCTTTCCAAAAAGAATTCAAATCATTGCACTATAAAGCATAAGTTAAAAAAATGGAATCAATTTCTCTTAAAAGAACTTTTACTTTACAAGTCTAAATAAAAATAATTAAATTATTAAAATTAAACGGTAACACAATTTTTTCAATTATTGATGCTTAATCTATCAACAATTTTACTTTACGCACTTAATCATACAAATATTTAAATCAAAATGATTACTTATTTATATAAAGATATTACCATTAAAATTGAAATACTATATTAAAAAATTTAAAAACATAAATGATATATATATTGATTGATGTACTGATACCTTATTTGTTTTATGTTTCGTCCACAGTTAGAAACTGTTATAATTCTAAGTTAAGTCGAATAAGAATTTTACTTCTATCACTGTTTTAACTATATCATCAGAACACAATTTGACAGTACATTTTTAATAAATCATAATGCTTCTAATTTTACTATCTTCTAGAACATTACATTCATTATATTTGTGATTGAACAAAAAATAAATCTATTTTACTTAGTTAGTACATGATTATTGAATTCAAATTTTATCATAAAATTATTTTATCTTACATTTAATTTTAATCAAAATAATTTTATAAAATTGAAATGACTTAAAGTTAGCTTTTTGGGAAAAAGCATTAAAGATTCTCAATGGTATGTTCACAGTCCAACTATGTGATTTTGCAATAAAATAAAATCATGATGATTAGTTTGAAACTAAACATGGTGGTGGTGTCATTGAAAGCACATTTGATCTGCCAAAAAAAATGTGTTTTTCGTGGTAAGAGAAAAAGTATACTAAATTAATACAAGCTTATTTTTGAAATATGATTTTTAAAATATAAATAACTTTATTAACACTCTAATAGTAACAAAGTTTATAAAATCAATGCACTTATACTAAGTTTGCAAACACAGTATTAAAAGAGTAGTAAGTTGATCGTGCTAGAGCTGAAATTAATTTAAACACACATCTCCATATTTTAACAATTTAAAATAATTTTTGGAAAAACTCTCTTAATTTTAATTAAATAACCTTTCATCTTAATTTATCACAATAATAACAAGAAATTAACATATTTTTAATAAAAATATTAACGAGTAAAAATTTAAAAATAACTTTTAGCAAAAAAACGTTATTAACATATATTCTTACAGTGCTTTTTATTAACTTTTCACTAAAATGCGCCGAATCACAGACCCCTTTGTCAAAGTTTTTGGTGCATTTGTTGAAGAGGGATTTGGCCTTCAGGACCCGAGGGAGACAAAGAGAAAGGAAAGGGCGCGTTATGTGCTTCTTGCCTCGTTAGTAGCAGAAACTCGCAAAAACTGAATCACGTATAAAATGCCCAGTGAAACGAATTCAATGTTCGGAGATCTGCACAGGATCTCTCTGCAACAAACTCTCTTCATAACTCAGATCCAAAATTCAGATCCCGCTAACTAAGATCTGTATTCTCTTCCTCTCACTTTTGATCCTTTTTTACTCAAATTCCCCTTTCCACTTTCTCGAGAAAATCATTTTCCGTCAATTTTCTCTCCGCGGCTTCCTTCTTCCTCGCAATTTCAACCGCCACGGGTTCACAATGGCTCCAAGCTTCAACAAACTAAGAATCCTTTCCACTTTTCGCATTTTCCTTCTCCTCTCCCTCTTCTTCAACCTATCATACACCTTCGCTCAGGTCAACTTCCTGTCCTTCGTTTTTCGCGTTTTCTGTCACGAATCGCGGTCATAACGTGTTTCATCTCTATGTGTAGGATTCTCTCGCGCAGGATGCGAAGGAAGGATTCGGCGGATCTGTGGATCTCGGTCGCCGCGGCAAAGTAAGCTTCCGTTGCCTCTCTTCTTTCTTTTTCACCGTTATTTGTCGTTACGTTCAATTGTGGAGAAAACTGAATCGAATGCGTTGAAACTGGAAATGAATGTTAGTGTGTTTTTTCTGTGAACAGATTGCGTTGAATGACATAGAGAATGGTTCGATCCTTTCTCTTGGCTTGGACTCCACCGGTCCTGGACTCTTCGATGCTTTGTTCGCAAGTCTATCGATGATCATTGTCAGCGAGGTTAGTTTAACGAAACGGCGTTGTTCTCACATTCGTTGTTTGATTTTGCTAACTATATTTATAGCTAGTTTGTTGTCAAGCATTTTCACTGGATCCAATTTGGATCTCAGGAACAAGAGTTTCTATTTTTTTTTTGTATTTTTTGTTTTTATAGAGCTGTATAGATTCGTGAAGGTTTGTGAGAGCTAGTGGAATTTAGGAGACGAGTGTTGTGAGAGTAAACTGGAATCAAACTTGATTGAATGCGTGAAGTATGTGATAGAAAGCTGATGTGCGACTATTACGTAACCAATAGAGTTCTAATTGATATTGCTGCGAACTAGCTCGAATGTTCTTTAACTAATGCTAACCAAGGTGACTATATTATGACAATAGGAGCGATCAAGTCATTAAGAAGAATACCTGTTTCATATGATACCTCTCTTTTATGTTTGAGTAATGCCTTTTAACTGATTTTTTTTTTTTTTTTTTTTTTTTTT
>Ga0099824_1004787_pt1 | contig 19356 bp, 9 predicted proteins | sample SiratrowhiteBW_FD_76837 | JGI IMG/M metagenome (GOLD analysis project Ga0099824, IMG submission 76837) | Root nodule microbial communities of legume samples collected from California, USA - Siratro white BW | ecosystem: Host-associated > Plants > Roots > Nodule | place: USA: California... | reverse complement strand
TTTTATTAAGGAGAAGCTGGATAGTGGCTTGATTTGCACCCCATATGTTTCTACTCAGAGTCAACTTGCAGACATACTCACCAAAGGATTGAATGGCATCAACTTTGAAAGAATTATATCCAAACTGGGAATGGAGAACACCTACTCACCAGCTTGAGGGGGAGTGTCAAAATCACGTTACTTTTATATTTTAGGAAGTTTTATATTTTATCCTTGATGTAATTTTATTGTGTATCACAGTAGTATCTTTATATTAATATTAGGATTATGTATTTAAGGACAATCCCACAATTATAGGGATTTGAGCACAATCCCACAATTATAGGGATTTGGCTCCTTAGGAGCAGTTGCTAATATTTCCTAAAATAGCCAGCAGGCTCATGTATATATAGGTCCAATGACCTCATAATTTAATATGAGAGAGAATATTATTCCTTCTAAATTTTGAGAGAAGCATTTGTAGAAAATAGGAGGATCAACCTTGGGAGCGGTAGAAGACACCACGGGTCACAACCTAAAAGATGGAAACAACCTGTAACAGTAAGAAAAAAGAAAGTTAGAGGCCCTATAATGGGCAAAGAAAGCATAGAACAAGGTAAGCACAGTGGGAAACATTGATATTCGGTAAGAGTGGTAGGTAGACTGTGGCACAATTACCCAAGGTCAAAACATGCCTAAAAATCAATGCTAGAAAAAGTATGACAGCACAACTCGGGAAACCGAAGAGACATTATTTTTGAATCCACATAGGATCGAGTCACGAGCCTAAACACGAAATAATCTTCTTGTGACTTATGGTTGAGGCAAGAAGCATACTCCTCCTTGAGTAGGGACTAATGTAAGTTTTTTCTGAAAATTGTATAGGAAAGAGGAGGAAACTATATACACTAAATACATTAATATTTGTGAAAAAATGTGTAAGCAATAAGCAATAATTATGGAATTACTTTTCCCTTCTGTTTAGGGAAATAAATCTCCAGAAATAAGACTCTAAATCAGGAGCAAATCTACCAAGTAAACTCCTAATCTCAATCCCTTAATTTTAGGGATTTCTTACTAACAAATCCATATTTATCATTGAATCAATCTATATTTATTGTACATTAAATGTGCAATATTTACACCCATATTTCAATAGTATTTAAATGAAGAAATACAATAATCTTAATTAGTGGTCCACATCACATGGTTTTCCTTGGGGCCAAACTCATCTCCATGAGACCAACTTGGAAGGTGAGAGTTTCCTAAAGCCTTATAAGCTCTTTCTAGTCGCTATCTATTGAAAATGTGAAACATGAGATTTTTTCCACTATATCCATCATATCCTGCACTGTTGAGCTCGATAGGTAGATGATATGGTAGATAACCTAAGAATTAATGTAGGATAAACGTAGATATTATCCTAGAATCTAAGTTTTGGCTTAACTTCTTCAAAAACTAGTTCATAAGGTGAGGTCCATGCAAGTTACTGCCTACTTATATACATTATGACCATATTACTAGTCAATGGTGGTATCCTTAACACCAAAAAAAATGACACCGATGGCCAAGAAGGCACAAGGTAGGGTTGTTTCTTGTTAGCCTTTCGATACCATGTTGAGAAGAGAGAAGGCAAGACACATGATTAAGAAAATAATTGCCTAATTACTATAAATCCTAGAATTCCTTCATTACCGTAACTAAGATATCTACAATATCTAATAGACTCTAAAAGTATATCGAGTTAAATCTCACAAGTGGTCCTGAGTCCGTGTACCGTCACAATTTCACATAACTTGATAAAATGAAATTTATAAATGAATAATCAATATTGATGTTGATACATGTCTTCGGATACCGTTAATAGCAACAGGCTGTACAATTATAGTCTCTGGTCCTGTACTGCGAACTTCCTTAACTATACATGATTTATAGTTCTCTCCCAAGGTATTTTGCTGAGTAAAACTATGAGGGCAGTAATTTTCAGGCTGGGGCCATCAATTGAGACGTCTTTTGACTAAGAATAACAATTTTTCGCATTGGAACTGAGAAAAGTTTAGAGATTTAAGTCTTGCCTGATACAAGTGTCAAGATATGTCTCTGATACATGGGTCCTTTTTAAAGGTGCCAATTTTTATGTTTTTAACTTTTAATTTGGTCAACTTATTCCCACCTTTCATCTGCGCAGTGTAAGACAATTAAAAGCTGTCCATTATTACAAGAGTACAACAAGAAATCTATTTCAAATAGGCACAAAAATAAACCATCTGCATAAAAAAATAGTAATGATCTCCAATTCCTTGGCATATCTCTTGAGAAGATTTCATTAAATAAATCATGACCTGAGCACTCAAGGTAGGTCCTTGGAGATTTCACACCAAAACATTCTAGAAGAACGATTAAGAGTATATGAGCATTTTGTTAAAGAGAAGTAGACTCGAGAACAGAAAATTTAGCAGAGCTTAATAAAGCTTTTCCTTACTCCTGCTAAAGCCTTTAAAATTAGTTCAGAGAAATTTGGATTGAAGGACGCAACATTCGCTGAGAATTTCAAATTACCTACTCTATAGGATATATGCATCAATTAAATGCACTATGCCTTGACTTACATCATGGTCTATGTCATTTCTTCAGGCTCCACATCGATTTATGTCATTCATTATGAGCCCGAATTATTGCCTCTGTAAAACCAATTCAGGCTGCTGAAGAAAGTACTTGAAATACCCATCTCAATTAATTCACTTTTCCTTGATCCATCATGTTCTGAAATTACGTATTGCTTGAGACAGGCAATGAGATTTACCCAGAGTCTCACTGCTAATTTGTACAATCATGCATGTTTAATGAAAATTTGCTTTGTACTTTTGCTATTCCCAAATACCACATTTTAAGTAACTGATTGACAGATTTCAAACATGCTAGTATTGATAGATTATAGAATTATTTTCAAAAAATAAAATTCAAATTATTTTGTAGTTCTAAGTTTACGGGGATTTTATCTCTTGTAAAAGAAAACTGTGAGAAAGGATCCTATTTGAGCTTCTAAGTTTATGTATATGAATGTTTGAAACAGATGGTGGTGTCCCTGGGAAGTGGACCATGGGATCAGCTATTTGGTGGAGGAAACTCTCCAGCCTTTGGTGTGGCAGCTGTTGCAGCCCTTGTCAGTGGATTCATAGCTGTCTTGGCTATTCCCCGATCTGGCGGTCAAAAGTCTAGAGTCCAAGTATGAGGTATCATGTTCTTTCTACATTTGACACGGATTTCTTTTGAAAGAGGGATGAGGAAAATGGACAGGTAGCAATAATTTGTAAATAGTTATGTTTTACTTCTGTTTGATTGTAGTCTTTTTATTGAGCCTTATATTCATTGAGATACCCCAGGTCCAATCTTTTTGTAATACGAATAATTGATTACATGGACGTGTTTTCATTTTATTGATCATTATTTATGGCCGATGAGCTAATTTTTTAGTGCTATTATGTTCTGATGTTTTGGAGGCTTTTGACTCTCTCTGTCTCTCTTTTGTCATCCTGAGGAGTGAGTGGTCTGTTTTAAACAGTGAGAATGTTCTGCTTTGTTAACCATGAGGGACCCTCTACTGGCCGTAAGAAAGGATGATTTTTTCTTGATGTATAAGGAACAATGTAAAAGAAGAAATTCTTATAGCGCTACTTTTCCAAACATCCTGGCAACTCATATAATCATAAAAGCTGCCACCAAATACTGATTAGAAGATTATCTGCAATCAGTGGAGAATTTCTTCATTGTAAATCAGCACCCCCTGTGTAGATGTTGCTTTTAAAGGCTAATGCGGTGGGAAGTAGTTGGGGCATCTTCTGTAGGTTCTAAGATTACTAGTGGGCGACATCTTCTTTCCAACCAAGATGAGTTGCTGCTGTTTGAGAATTATTCCACATGAAAAATTCTTTTATTTTGAGGATTGTGCGTTGATGCTTCAAGCATGATGTATTGGAATTTTAATATTTGTGTAATTTTTTGGTATTAGTTACATGAATGTGCTTAGTGGCCAACAGTGAATATGTTAATTGTGCTGATGGAAACCTTGATTGAGACACGGTTTTTAATGTCCCGTTTTTTCTTTTGGGTATAATATATTTCCTTTTAAATAATTTTTGAACATGGATTTGATTTATAATGGTCATTTAATGTGTACATTTAATTTATCTTACTTCTTTTGAACATGGAATAAATTCTTGTTTTTAATACACTTCACTATTCATGAAAGTCTGATTTGCCTTCAATTCTTCGTACATTTGTCTGTTCCTAAGACTCAAAGAGCATTTAAAAATATCAACCTTTATATCATCATTGTCCTAACTATTAGTGATCAGATCTTCCAACCACGTGCCAGCTGCGCCACTGGAATTTATCCGTCTAGCCAGCCAGCAAAATTTTCTGTAAAGATTGGATTGAATTTTGCAGGTTTTTTATAATTTCCAGGAAAGGAGTTTTTACTGTTGCTGAGCGGGTTGGATGAATGAATTCTTACTTATTTTCAGTATATTATGCTCATTTTATACAAAAAATAAACCATGTTTATTAATTTCTTTTCATTGCTGGTAATTATTGGGCACACCTTTCCATACTACTAGATTGTATGCCATGCGTATTCAACTGTTGCTAGCAGGTATGATTTCTGGATTTCGTCCATATAACATGCAAGTGTATGCCTCCATAAATGATAATTTATGTCGTGTAGCGACGGAATTCAATAGTTATATGTATCTCTTCATTAAACGTATTTACTTGAACTGGTAGAGAAAGGAGTGGGCGGGTTCGGTAGAATAGTTTGTCGCAGTGACAAGTTCCTACATGAACACATCCCATCTCTCTACATAATTGTGGAAAAGGTTCGGGGAATACAATTAGCGAATCTGTTCGAGCGTCTTGAGGACCATGATCGTTGTTAATGTCAAAGTGAAAACAGTAATCCTATCATTCTTTTCCCTTCCATTAAGTTAAAAAAAGTTGTGGCTGATCTCCAGTATGGCAACTTGTTTTATGATATCTCTTTTATTGATAACAGTAAGTTTGTGCGCCATCATGACGTGATCCTGAACTCGTGTCTTCTTCAATTCATTTAATATAATGTCTTGGTGTTAGAGAGATATCTAGAGCTTACGCAGCTGCACTTTGCCAATCCATTTAGTGTGCCAAATTCGAGATAGGTTCCTCCCATTCATATTTATTCATTCTTTGGATGAGACTGGTTTTTTCAGATTGGCCATTGTCAGAACTTTCACTGTTGCTTTATAAATTAATTCCAAAGCATTGGTTCCCTTTCATGATACATATCTTTCATTTCACATCAATTGGGTAAGCTACAGACACATGGAATCTGACATGGGATGGCCTTGAGTTACAAGAGATTTTTAATATATTTTGTTTTATTATTATACAATGAAATACTGATGGCTGAAGTTGCTCAGACGGCAAGGGAAAAAAGAGAGTTTATCTGCTGTGTTTGGGCTAATGATGATACAGAAGTTTCTGTTTCCTATTATATAACGCCATGCTCTCATATTCACAGACAGACTCATCTTAATTCCATCATATTCTGATATAGATTAAATGGTTGTAATTTGAGCACGTAATTCTCTCTAATGTCTCCTATCTCCCATCTGTCTCTTCTCCATACGGCCAGCTACCATCATTCCCCATTAACACCCCTGGTGGTCCCTCCATGACACCAACACCTACCTCCATAATCCACACACATATTTTGCATATGTAAATAGATATACATACACATATCCATGAAGATAACCTTTATAAAAGGGGAAGTGGGGAAAAAAGCGCAATATAATATACTCTGGATTTTACCTTTTGCAGCTTAAAATAAAATCCCAGGTAGGAACACAACTACTTTTTTAATATGCCATGCCAAATCTCAGCTTTGTTTGAAATAAAGCTTCTGGAAAACCAACCTATGAACTTGACAACGGGACTCGTAACTTTGATTTGCAACCATGTGTCTCGCTAAGAATTGTTAATAACTTTTCATTTTCCTCTATTGTCAGATGCCAAGAAATGTCCCCAAATATAGCTTGATACACATAACATGGACTAGTGGACACCCGTCCACTATATATTTGAACATATCTGCTTGGTAGGGGATAAAACATTCAACTAAGTGATAATAGTGGTGGGAGTACAGCAAGAGGCATAGAACCATGTGGGGCCTAAATTGGATGCAAGAAAAAACTTGCTTCATCTGTTAGATAAAGTAGTAGTCAAGGGAATGTTTCGGCCTTCGGGTGCTTCAGATGGTCTATATATAGACAATGGATGTGTTAGGAATGGAATTTATGACATGGGCTGGAGAAGATTGAGACATGCATGGCTTGGCTTGGTTGCCTCAAAGAACATGCAATGCCAAACATTTGCCAGCACTACAAATTAGCAACTACCAGCCACTGTCCAAAACCAAACAAAATATGTTGTAGTAAAAATTTGTACAAACAGTTGTTCTGTTCTTATTATATTCTTTTATATCTGTTTTTTATCTGTTACTTTTATTTGCGCTTTTTTGCTCTTCTCTTTCTACATTCCTTTTAAAGTTAAAATAATTATAAAAAATATGAAATGTAATAAAATTTTCTTGAGTACAAACACCAATGCATAAGCATCGTGTGTGCCCTTGCCATTTTAAAAGTATCACTTGCCATACCAAAATAGAAGGGAATAATAGTAATAATAGTAGTAGTAAGTTTCTTTGACAAGTAGGGGAATTTTTCTTTGGTGAATTGGGTTGCCCAACACTTCCACTTGGCATTTCCAGTTTGAGGATAAAATTCTGTGTGTTCCTTATACAGGGAAATGGAAAGCCAAACGTGTTGTTTTAAAAGATTATCCACACATAATCCCTCCATTAATAACTGGGGGAGTTTAAACCACTACTATGCCCATCATTATCAAATCAAAGCGTGTGATCGATTTGACGGCTAAAATAACCATTAAAGCGAATAAATCCGTCCATCCTTTTTTCGTGAGTTTCACCATCCAAAAGATAACACCTTTTGCTTCCTCTCCACACTCAAAGGTGCAATTTGTTTTTCACCTTTTTAAATATATCATCATTATTATAATCACATATTCTTCTATTTTTTCTAGACAAAGAGAAGGTCGGTTGCCTCCCAGGACCTCCTTCAAGCATTTCTTCCGTTCAAGTTTCTCTCTCTCTCACCATTTTTTTTGTAAAAGTTTTTCTCTTTCAAATAAAAAATCGCCCCGTAATTTCATACAGATATACTGTATAGTTCAGCAGTATTTCTGTATAAGGACACGTAACCTTAGTAGGGCCACCTTTTCATTCATAAAAACACATTCGCCTTCACCCTTTCCCTCCCATCCACACACAAAACCCTCTTATTCTCTGAAACAGCTTCAAACGCAGTGCACGATCACTAAGCCCAAACCAAGAGAGCAGTAGCAACATTAGCTACCTAACTCTTGTGTATTCAAGCAACCGTTCGTCACATAATATATCCAGAAAGAAGCACACAGCTAGTGATCATGTGTAATCCCAAACCATCCTCATCATCCCCATTTATCTGTCCCACAAAAGCCCACATCATAACTCCTGACCCCAAACTGAAAAATCACCCTCCCCTTGACGATCAACTTCAAGATGAACTTCACAGATGGCCAACTCCGAAGGAGGTAAAGAGAGAGAGAATATTAATAAAAGGGGTGGAAAATAAGCATAGTTTTTTGCGAATGTAATTTAAATGAAGTTGCGGAAGTTAGTATCTCCATAGTCACATCAGATAGTAACGATATTAACATGTGTTTGTCGTATTTTATGTAGTGTATAATTTTGGAGTGCATTGGTGCAGGTGATAGGAGAAATGAAGGCCCTGGGGAAGATATCAGGACCAACAGCGATGACGGGGTTGGTCTTATATTCAAGAGCCATGATCTCAATGCTCTTCCTAGGGTACCTTGGAGATATGGAGCTGGCAGGAGGGTCTCTTGCCATCGGCTTCGCTAACATCACCGGCTACTCCGTCATCTCAGGTCTTGCCATGGGAATGGAACCCATTTGCGGCCAAGCCTACGGCGCAAAACAATGGAAAACGCTGGGCTTAACCCTCCAGAGAACCGTCCTCCTCCTCCTCTCCACCTCCATCCCCATCTCCCTCACCTGGCTCAATATGAACTCCATACTCTTATGGTGCGGCCAAGACCACCAGATATCCTCCACAGCACAAACCTTCATCCTCTTCTCCATCCCAGACCTCTTCCTCCTCTCCCTCCTCCACCCTCTCCGCATCTACCTCCGAACACAAACCATCACATTGCCCCTAACCTACTGCTCCGCCCTCTCCCTCCTCCTCCACCTCCCCCTCAACTTCCTCCTCGTCGTCCACCTCAAAATGGGAGTCTCCGGCGTCGCCATAGCCATGGTCTGGACCAACCTCAACCTCTTCCTCTTCCTCTCCTCCTTCGTCTACTTCTCCGGCGTCTACAAAGACTCCTGGGTCCCCCCCAGCTCCGACTGCCTCCGCGGCTGGTCCTCCCTACTTGCACTCGCCGTTCCCACGTGCGTCTCCGTCTGCCTCGAATGGTGGTGGTACGAACTCATGATTATCCTCTGCGGCCTTCTCCTCAACCCCAAAGCCACCATTGCTTCCATGGGAATCCTCATCCAAACCACCTCCCTCATCTACGTCTTCCCCTCCTCCCTCAGCCTCGGCGTCTCCACCCGCGTCGGCAACGAGCTCGGCGCCAACCGCCCCGCCAGGGCCCGCATTTCCATGATGGTCTCACTCGCCTGCGCCCTCGCGCTCGGCCTCGCCGCCATTGCTTTCACCACCCTCATGCGACACCAATGGGGCAGATTTTTCACCGACGACGCCGAAATTCTTGACCTCACCGCCTCCGTGCTCCCCATCGTCGGCCTCTGCGAGCTCGGCAACTGCCCGCAGACCACCGGCTGCGGCGTCCTCCGCGGCAGCGCCCGGCCCACCGTCGGCGCCAACATCAATTTGGCCTCTTTTTATCTGGTGGGCATGCCCGTCGCTGTTCTTCTCGGCTTCGTCGTGAAAATGGGCTTTCCCGGGCTCTGGCTTGGGTTGCTTGCGGCCCAAGCCTCTTGCGCTTCTCTCATGCTGTTCGTTCTCTGCACCACTGACTGGAACGCTCAAGTGCAGAGGGCCAATGATCTTACTACGGCTAATTCTGCTTCTTCTCCCAAGTTACCTATCACTCTCACGCCGACCACCGCAACTCCACCCTCTAACCATGTTTCTCTTCCAGAGACTCTCGTCACCCATGATACACCCTCTCTTGAAACAGACCCTCTCATTATACACACCAAAAATTAATTCACTCATTATTTAATTAACCACTTCGTCATTCCTCGGCAGAATCCAAACCAGATTGGATTGTACAACTTGTACTGTGGAGAACAAAAAATTAATATTTATCTTTTCTCCCCCTGTTTCTCTCCCATTCATTATCCACTCTTTTTCAGGTGGTTGCGATAGTAATCATAAAATTAAACTCGGTTTTATTATGTAAAGCAACCTTCTTTTCGATATTTTAGTGTATTAAGGTTTTCAAGATATGAACTTTACACACGGGTATGTGTGCATAAAAGAAAGAATGCGTCTTTTATTGTTTTTTTCTCGGAACCTTTGGGAGAAAGAGAAAAGCATCGGGTTCAGATGTCGGTTTTTATTGAAGGAAAACAAAAGGGGTTTCTGAGTAACGTTCGTGCTGTTCCCTTCCGCAAAGGGCAAAACTCTTGACTGTCTAAAAATGGAAAAAGGAAATTCCTCTAATAAGACCATCAAAACCAAGCCCAAAGCGTGAATTTAAACTCGATCGCTTTCGTTTCTTACTGTTCCTTCTAAAAGATAACAACAAGAATTATCTGAAAGAAAAGGGTATTTGGTGCGTGAAGGAAATGGTTTTTATCCTCACATCGCTCAATGACTGTATGATAATGATGGTTATGCATTAGGGTTGGTGATGAGTATCTAAGACTGGAGCTCTAATTGTACATTCTCGTAAATGGTTATCGTACAATTCCGTAATGTGCGTGTGATGCACAGAAGAAAACTGGCCCCATGAGTGTGTGTGTGTGTGTCATTATTATTTTAAGTTTGCGCTTCTTCTTCTCCTCACACACAACCTACCGTGTTGTGTGTTGGTGAACAATGTATTCTCCTCTCGCGTTAACTTTTATTAGGACCACTGTATATGATTGAATGACACATGTCTGTATGTGAGAAACATTACATTTACGAAATGATATGTTTCTGTGATGTTTTTCAATGCACGATGCACATATGGCAGACTGATTAGTGGTGGACGAGTTGTGACAGTGGCAATGAAATATGCATAGAAATATATGCTTCTTACTTAATGCTCTTTTCCATAGTGTCTGTACGACAAATAAAGAAAGGATGAGCAAGGAAACAAATAGACACAGACAATGACGCGAAAAGACACAAAAACAAAATTAAAACAACAAATTCAGCTCATCTGTTCCACCTTTTTAATATATATTCTTTTAACAACTTAAAATCTTTGATGCATAAACGTAGATCAGCTTGTTTATAAGTTTTTCTTGGTTTATATTGGTAAGTCGAAAGTCATTTTTAACTTTTTTGACACTCCCTCCATCCATGACTAGATTGGTTTAGCATTTTCTTTTTGTTTCAAAATTTTGGTTATTTTTAAAATACTAGTAATATTCTGTTATTAATTATCTTTTTTGTTCCTTCCACACTGCCTACTTTCTTAGTGAAATTTATATAAAATTACCACATATATTTAATATTCTAGTCAACCTAAAAGAGTAAAATATCAATAATTAAAAAAAATTACCAATAGATTTATTAAAGCAAGAAGATAATGATGACTTCAAAGTGTATTTAATAAATATTATTTTTTAAATAAAATATTTGACTTCTACACTGCATAAGTCAACAAATCTGTTGAGAATATCATGAAGTTTCTTGTATGCATTTGCATGAGTAAAAACAATTTAACTCTAATTATTTTTTACTTGAGTTGTTTGTATAAAATATAAAAACAAAATGTTCAAACATTAACAAACAATTCAAAACTACACAAAAAGAATTGATAATCACTTTGAAAATTGTCAAAAACTGATTAGCCGTATTTAATGATATGACAAGTGGGACTTTTAACATTTGAAAATATTTAATAATCTGGTCATCGTCATTTTCAACATGTTAAGCATAGGTCAATTATCGATTTTTTTTACAAAAGTGGTGAAGATTTACCTGCAAATTACATATATGGACAGATTTTTAAAAAATTATATAATTGGGTAAGTCGTGCTTAGGAGCACATTTTAGGATGAAGAAGTCTTGTTTGATAGCACGACTTCACTATGCAACACTTTTTTTTTCTTATACAAAGTCGTGTGTGCAGAGACAATTTTTTGGAGTTTTTTTTGAACAATCAGAAGTCGTGCTAAGAAGTACGACTTCTACACTAACTTTTATTTTTTGTTGAAAAAAAAAAAACTCTCACAGTTACACTTCATTATGATTTATGTATTTTTTTCTCGCTGTACGAAATGGTCATGCAATATTATTTCATATTGCTTTGTCAGCCTAGTACAGGAACAGACAACCTTCAAAAATTACCCAACAAAATGATGTCATGCATAGAGGGAACTTACAATTGTCCAATACAATAGGATGAACACTAAAAATAAATAAAAAATATTATGAACAATAATTAAACATCCATGAAATAAAGATCTTAGAAAATCAAATAAATAAAGATTTTACACAAAAGGCTTAACAAAATATTACAATAGAGATCAAAGAATGCAATTTTTTTTTTTTTTTGTAATTTTTGAACATGAACTAACATACCCTTGCACGTTTTTTTAGGATCTAAGTAGAGAAAGCCGCGAACTGGACAGAGCACTTCAAAAATGTCATAGAATAAGAGGAAATTTTTCATATATTTCATAGGTGTTTAATTATTGTTCGGAATATACTTTCTTTTTCTATTTTTAGTGTGTTCAATCCTATTGTATTGGATAATTGTAAGGTACTGTTCTCTCCATACATGACGTCGTGAGAAAAAAATGCATAAATCATAATGAAGTGTATCTATGAAGGTTTTTCTAAAAAAATTAATGTAAAAGTCGTGCTTCCTAGCACAACTTCTGATTGTTCAAAAAAAAACATCTCTACATACACAACTTTGTATAAGACAAAAAAAAAGTATAAAAAAAAGGTATTACATACTGAAGTCGTGCTACCAAGCACGACTTCTTCATCCTAAAACGTGCTCCCAAGCACGACTTATCCAATTATGTAATTTTTTAAAATCTGTCCATATATGTAATTTGTAGATAAATTTGCACCACTCTTGTAAAAGAACCTCAATGATCTAAGAACAACTCAAATATTATATGCATAAATAATAGTATATTGCAATTTAAACCATTAAATTGTAAAACGTTCATTACATTATATCAAAATTACATGTTAGAAAGTCTTTGAACCAAAATTCTATTTGATATGAACTAAAATCTGTTACTCAAAAGCCTTGAGTTAGAACTTGATTTTTCTATTCTGTCACATCATTTTTTTGTGGTGTATAAGGAGTTGTAGTCTCGTGGACTATTCCAGTTTTTCAAACAAATTAAGATCATAATATTCTCCTCCTCTATCCGACCTTAAATATTTAATAAATGTCTCAGGTATAGCCTTTTATACTTGAAACTTTACCAATGCTTCATCTTTTGAATGTAATAAATACACCTAACAATATTTGCTATAATCATCAATAAATGTTATAAAATATTTTTTCCTCCTATTAATGGTGTACTATGCATATCACATATATGAGAGTGAATCAATTCAAGTAATTTTGAATTTCTTTCAACTTTAGGAAAATGATTTCTTGTAATTTTTGTTTTCATGAATGTATTGCATTTTTCTTAACTTTTATTAAAGAAAGACAATAATTCCAGATTCAATATCATATAATTATCTGAAATTAATATGTCCTAATCTATGGTGTCATAAAAATGAAGAAGGCTCAACAAAATAAGAAGAAACAACATTCTTATTTGAAATTGTAAGTACATTTAGTTTAAACATTTCTTCACACGCATAACCTTTTCCTACAAACATATCACCCTTGGACAACACAAACTTTTCAGTCTCAAACACGAGTTTAAAGCCAAGCATGTTCAATAGACTATCTGACATTAGATTTTTCTTCACTTCTGGTACATAAAATAAATTAGTTATAATTTTTCAGAAGTAAATTTTAATTCTACACTACCAATTCCTTTAACATGAAAAATAGCAAAATTCCTCATGTATAAAACAATATTTTCATCTACTACCTCCCTGGTCTTGAAGAATCTTTTATTATTACAAACATGTCGAGTAGCACCAGAATCAATCCACCAAGCCATGTCATTTTCAACTATATTAATTTCAGAGAGAACAACAATGAGTTTGTCATCATTTGTTGCATTATTAACTACATTAGAAGCAAGTTGCTTCCCTTTCTTTCTTTTCAGCAAATTCTTGAAGTGGTCATCTTTTCCACAGAACCAACAAGTTATCATCTGCCTCTTATGACTCTTGTTTTTGAACCTTGACTTTATAGACTCGCTAGCCTTGTTGAAAGGTCTCTTGTGCAACTAATTCTTTGCCTGTCCAGACTTTGCTACATGTACCTTTGAAAATTATTGAGCATACTACTCATCTCAATTTCCTGCATGTGACATTCCTCTTCTACACGAAGATGGTTAACAAGATCATCAAGAGAAATATTCTCTTTCTTATGTTTCAGAGTTCATTTAAACTCTTTCCAAGAAAGTAGCAGTTTACCAATAATAATCTCATCCATCACAGGCCTTTCATAAACCATTTTAAAAGTATTGAAATTTGAAACAAGAAATCTTTTACTAGTTGCATTCAGAATATGCCCCATGCATATGTAGTCATCAGTTTCCCACTTATACATCCTCCTTAGTTGATCAATGATTTCATTTTCGTATTCATCCAGCCTTGGTGTGTTCCCCATCAAAACGATCTAATTTGATGATGTTAGCAATCACGTCCTTGATTGAAGTCATCACACAAAATATTTTTTTAGGTTGTTAATACAATAGGATACTTATGACTTTAAAACGTGTCGCAAATGTCATTTTTCTAAAAAAATATTTGTCCCCTACACTGAATGAGTCAACAAATTTATTTAGGATATGATGAAGTTTCCTATTTACACTTGCATAAGTGAAAATAGTTGCACAAGTATTTTTGATTATTTTGCAGTTGAGTTGTTTGTATAAAATATAAAAACAAAAAGTTCAAACTTTAAGAAATTGTTCAAAACTATCAAAAAATTGAGTAACTGTATTGATGATGACATGACTAGTGGGACTTTTTAACATGTGAAAATGTCTAACAGTTAATTAGTTGTAAATGAAGTGCATGTTTGAGGCATCATTTCTTGTTGTTCGATTTAAGTTTACACAAGTATTCTTGTAATTTCATTACAAAATTATGTGTCGTAATGTATAAAGCAAGAAAAAAATATTTATAACTTTTGAATTTTGTAATTTGAGCTTACTTTCACTATTTCAGAAGTAATTTGAAAATAAAATATATGAAATAGTTCCTCCTTTAAAAACATGTTTTGAAAATAAAAGATACAAAAGCTTTTTTTTTTTTAAATATCAATGTGTTTAGTACCCTCTAATAGAATTCCAAAAACAATCCAAACATAGTTGAAGAAGTTGAAAAGAGTATAAAAATAATAAATGAAAATAACATAGTCAAAGCAGTAAGGAGTGGTGTACTACATAGCTGAGATTTTCTCAGCCAAAGATGGGTTTTCAGTTAGTTATATATCAAATACAGTGTACTATAAAGTCGAAATGTTCTTGACCAAGAATGAGTTTTCACTCAGTCGAACATCATCATTATGCCCTCTGCATTTCATGTCACGTTTTTAACAATCAAACGAGAAAATCATTATATGTCAAATCAATCATATCTTAAAAATCACTATAAATAACCAGAGTTGGACTAGAGAAAGATATATATTTTTCTTACTGTTCAACTCATAAGTTCTAACGTCGTAATAATTAACTTTGGCATCAGAATGCCTTTTCCAGACACCTCCCCTTTTGACACAAGACTGAAGATGGGAGATTAAAAATCAGACCAGAGAAGATCCGAGATAGAGAAGTTATTAATACCGACATCTAGGAAAAATTGTAATACCCTTCTAAGTGGTGTAAGAACAAGTGAAAATGGGAGAAGTGATAGATTTCACTTAATAAACGATTGATGAAGTTTTTGTGGCAACGAAGCAAAAGTGCAAAAGGCAGACTGGCTGGTGGGGGTGAGAGTTATAATGGTTTGGGGTATGTGTGTGTGTGTTTTATTTTACATGGTTAATGGTCTCTAGTGTACGATAAAAAAAGCAAGAATGAGGTTGAAGACAAGGAGACCGAGACAAGGGCACACGCAAATGGAGAGAGGTATCAACTGAGAGAAAGCAGTAAAAGAATGATAACAATAATTGGTAGGAGAGAAGTATCTACTGAGAAGGGTTTGGATGGGGGGTATTGGAGGGGCCCTGTTTGGAACTGCAGAAACAAAATCCAGCTATTATTGCCTCTGTCTACTTCTCAGATGACAAAAATATTGGAACAGTGCCTCTGCATTTGCCACTTCCCCACCACCTCATTTGTTTTTCTCTACCCAAACCAGACCACTACTATCAACACAAAACACATTATTCAAAAATTTTCATTTCTACGTGCCATATTTTGTTTATATATTCAGAACAATGAGTATTGGTTTGTATGAGAAGAGATACGGTACAGGGCCCATCTCATATTTTGCAGTTTGGAGTGGAACGCCAAGGCCATGTTTGTCGTGTTGGCCTTCTTTTCCTCCCGACCTAGTGCTTCATACCACTTCTCTCATCTCACCTTATCTTCTTTTTTTCAACTTGTATACAAATAATATCTCCATCCCTATCTATATATCTATCTATCCTAGTATTACTTCTTTACTTATACACTTGTGGCAAAGAATTGTCTTTATAATGGGTGGTACAGCATCAACATTTCCCACATTTCATCATGGGTATCCAACATTTTTAGTTTCCAACACAGATTGTGTGGATATATGCCACCCCTCCAAAGCCCCTTTTTTTTTCTCCTACACCTTTGTGTTTTCCATCTGAACATAACCCTTTATTCCTATTCGTTATTCATATTATACATATTCCTCGGAAAGACATACAAATATGGTAAAGCTTCTGAAAAAGTGTGGCCGCACAGGGTAATCAATTCCACTTATTTTGACTATTTGCAACCATGCTGCAAATCAAAACTTAACAGACCACCAATTTCATAGTAAAAAACGTGTATTGTTTCCTACTTTCTACAGTAATGTAATGGGACTTCAGAATAAAGTGCAGTGTCATTGAATAACTTTGAAAGGGTTAAATTAACGAAACTTGCATACAAGATTTCCACTTACAAGGATTTGTGCAAGTTGCTATTGCCATCATATATTTACATTAGTGAAAGCTGTTTCTATGCCCACCTTTTTTTCCGTATTGCCACTTTTTTCCCTTTCATCTTTCATCACACATAGGTTAGATTTTAGATGTATCATATATGTGCATGCTTGCATGGTATGGTATAGTATAGATGTAGCCACTGCCATAAATCAAAATAAAACGTAAGAAAGTGTGTTGGTGAGTATATTGGTGGATGTTGGTACACACTACCCTCCTAAATTTTATCTTTGTAGAATTGCTACTTCTTTTGCTGTAGAAAAGGTAAATAGTCTTTGTACTGGTGTGGTGGGGTTCGCATATTCTAAAACTTCCAAAATAATATTGTACAAACTTGTAAGGGACAAAGCAAAGATAAATGTGCAGTTTTTTTAACCTTGTCCAATACTACATCGGAAAATACTAGTTTAACATTATTGTTCATAATATATTTTTATTTATTTGATATTGTATTTTATTAATAAAATATTATATATTAATAAAATAATAATATATATTAATTTTAAATGATATAAAAATAAATAATGATGTTAAAATATCACTACCTGCTACCTCACCTCTCTCTCCCAATATCATCACATACTTTCTTTCTTTTTCTTTTTCTTTTACATAATTTAGGCTTTTTTAGAGCTATTCTACCCTAAAATCCACCAATTTACATTATAATAACTGTTTAAGGAGAATGATAAGAAAAAATAGATAAATATTTAAGAAAAAAATAGTCGATTTACCAGAAGGGTTAGACATATATCATTTTTAGTATAATATGAAAAATAATTACAGTAAAAACATCTTCATTTTACTAATTTTATTTCTATTAATTGTTGAAGTAATTAAATTAAATAAAAAATAATTAACGTTAACATGTAATTAATAATAATTTTCTCTTTAATAAATATTTGTGACAATTATTAATTATTAAAGAGTAAATAATTATATAACTATTAATAAATTTTTAAAAATTAATACAAGTAAAGTTGTTGAATTAAAAATGTAAATTTTTTTTTATTATACTAAAATAAAATATGTCAATATTTTTTAATAAATTAGTTATTTACCCAATACTTAACAAAAACTCATTCTTGTCCGTCGTATCTGAATACGTTTATCTATTACATATTTATTGCTAATTGACTATCCATTTAAAATATAGATAAAAACTTTTTGACGTCTACGGCTGTAGATATATACTTTCTAGCTTTTTTTTAAAACAATAAATAAAATAAATTCTATTTAAAATATAAAATCTTTTTCATACTTTAATAATATAATTTTAATAAACAATAAATTAAAAATTTAAATAAAATTATTTTTTCTAAAACAACGTTAATTCCACATGGAACACATAAATTTATGAAAACAACTTCATTGAATAGGGAATTTTATAATTTGTAAGACATTCAAATATGTTAAATTTCATCTCATTTTAAATTATATATTTTTTAAAATATATTAGTTGGATAAGATAATTTAAATTTTTTAAATTTTAAACTTTTTATGAATATTAAAAATTTTAAATTTTAAATAATTATTAAAAATTAAATAATATCAATATTAATAATCTTTTAATTTTTTTATATTATTTTTTGGATAAAGTTCGTAAAAATATTTTTAACTAAAATTGACAATCTTCTCAATTGACGTCGACCCACATTGTTTTAATAAGTTGATATTAACCATTTAGATTGATATTTATCAAAGTTATTTTCAAAATGTTATTAATTAGAGTTTATTTCGTCAACAGTTTATTTAATGTTGTCTGACATATTTTTCCAATTAACAATGACAAAAGATCATTGAAAAAAAAAATCATTATAGACTTAAAAAAATTCACAATAGACATCAATTGAAAAAAAAAAACTCATGTTCACATAGAAAGAGTCTTCTTAACTTTGGATTAAGTTAAGAAAACATTTGACTATTGAGTAAGAAATAATAATTATTTACAATAAGAACAAAAATAATTATTATAATATAAAGAAGAAATAATTCATTTTAATATTGGTCCTAACGTTGTCTAGAAAAATCTTAACTAAGATTGATCGAAAAATATATCTTCAACCTATATAATAAAAAATAAATCTAATTGATACAAGTTGATAAACATCATGACTAACATCAACTAAAAATAACTTCAATTAACGTAAATTGAAAAAAATATATCTGTAAAAAATATCACAAACATTAACCGATAAAACATTAATTAACGTTGATTGAAAAATAACCTTAACTTAACATCAACAATAAAATAATTTTGATGATTTCAGCCAAAATCTTTTTCCAACATACCTCAATAAATATTGAGATTATGACATCAAAATACCAGTCAAGCTAACAATGTCTCAATCTTAATCTTAATTAAGAAGATGATACTCTAACCAAAATCGAATTGAAAATAAAATACAAAAGAATAATCATAAATTTGAGATAGAATTTGAAAATTTTCAATTTTAAAAATCCAAATACTCTAATAAAATTTTAAATTTTCAATTTATTTAAAAAAAAAATTTTCCATCAACAATACATTTTATTATAAAACATTTTAAATTATATACAATCAATAAATTACCTTTTTAAACTTTTGTTCAAATATACTATAAAAAGTTCTTTAATTAATGCCCACAACTTTATTTTTACTTTAATTATAAAAAAAATCTAAACAAAAATTACTGATCATCAATGTAAATATATTATTGTTAAAATTTAAGTCAAAGATTATATATATATATATATATATATATATATATATATATATATATATATATATATATATATATATATATATATATT
>Ga0099824_1004784_pt1 | contig 19366 bp, 8 predicted proteins | sample SiratrowhiteBW_FD_76837 | JGI IMG/M metagenome (GOLD analysis project Ga0099824, IMG submission 76837) | Root nodule microbial communities of legume samples collected from California, USA - Siratro white BW | ecosystem: Host-associated > Plants > Roots > Nodule | place: USA: California... | reverse complement strand
TAATATTGCTATTGGAACTGTGTGAATTTGATCTGATTAATGTGCTGCTGTGAAATTGCAATTCTGTGTGATTGAGAATCTGTTGTGTGCTTATATCTGTCAGTATAACAAATTGATTCATTCATGCCTTGAATCAATTTATTTCTTTACTGCACCCTATATCTTTAGCACCAAGATTCATTAAAGTTTTTCAGATTGCGAAAACTATTTTCAAAGGTCTAAATTGGTTAAAATCTTTCAAAGTTCAATTCACCCCCCTCTTGAGCTCAGCCTAAAACGTTTTCACCCATCTACAAAACAACAAGAAGAAAAAAAATTCAAGTAGATATAAATGTCTTCTATCATAGGATTGACTATTTCAGCAATAATCATAAAAACAGGAAAGTAAAAATTATATATAAAAAGAAGAGAAAAGATAAACATTTATAAAACAATAATTTTTTACTCATTTAATTAAATAGACTAACTCTTTAAGGGGTCCCTAGTGGAGTCGCCATTTGTCGCAACTGGAGTCACGATAGGGGCGACGAAAGAAAAGTATAAATATGTGTTTTTTTATAAAAAAAACAAAGAAGTAGCCACCATAGTTTATTGTGGAAATCTATGGAAAAACCAAAAGATAAAGAAATGGTTTACAAAATTGAATTAGAGTTCGGGAGTTCGTTACGTTTAGGGAAGATAGTAACGCCTTGCAATGCTCGTCCTGAGATAGTACCTGTAATCAAATTAGCAAAATGAGAGTGGTTATTTAGAATGTTTATTTTTTTCAAAAGAAAAACAAAAATGCAAATAAAAACAAAAAATATATATTTTTTTATTTTGGGCCCGACAAAGATCACCTTGCTCTTATGTATTTATGTTCACACTACAAAAAATTCTTGATTTACATATGGATTATTACATACAAATTTTTATCCATATATAAATTTAACATTACATAAGAATTTTATATACGGATCTATTATATACGAATTTTACATACAGATTCATTACATACGGATTTATTACCTACGGATCCAAATCCATATGTAATTACATACGGATCCAAATTTGTATGTAATTACCTACGAATTTTACATACGAATTCATTACATACGGATTTTACTTACGAATTTTACTTACGGATTTACTACATATGAATTTTATATACGAATTTTACATATGGATCTAAATCCATATGTAATTACCTAGGAATTTTTCCGTAGATAATATTAATAATTAATTTTATCAAAATTATAATTATTATTATTAACATTATTATTATTACTTTTAATATTATTGTTAATTATTATTATTATTAATTACATTAACATTATTATTATTAATAAAAATAAATAATATTATTAAAATTGGTATATATATTATTAACATATATAATTAATAATATTATTAATAATATTATTATTTTAATATTAATATTAAAATTTTTAATAAGAGTAATTTTAATATTATATTATTAATATTAATATTAATGTTATTAGGAATAATAGTATTAGTATTATTGATATTACTTTGATATTATATTTATTAATATTATTATTATAATTAATATTAATATTAACCTGATTATTAATATTATTATTAATATGATTATTATTATTATTATTATTAATATTAAAGATAATAATATTATTATTTTAGTACTGTTAGTATTATACTTACTAATATTTGACAAAAATAGTAATAATAAGGGTCATTATAAGAATAATAACAATGAGTATATGATTGCAAAGTTGATGTTAGTGTAGTGGTTATGACTTGTGTATGTATGCTAAAGATCCTAGGCGGATCCTTCTCTCAACATTTTGGGATTACTAATAATATAAGTGTTATTCATAATAAAATTGGCAATAATAGAAGTATAATAATGATGCAAATAATTATAATAGAAATATAATAATAATCGTAATAATAAATAATTTATTTTAAAAAATATTTTGTACTTATATACGAATTTTAATCCGTATGTAAAATCATATGTAAAAATCCGTATGTAATATCCGTATGTAAATTACCTAAGACTATATTACATATGGATTTTTGTCTGTATGTAATCCGTAGATAATTTTGAATTACATATATATTTTGTTTATTACATATGGATTTTTGTTGTAGGTAAATGCGATTTTTCTTGTAGTGTCATGATGAAAAATCAGGGTTTACGTAATTCTGGATAGAAAAAGTGTTTGTTGAAGTGTTTATTTTTTTAATTTTTTTGGTTTATATATATATATTTAATTCTTTTAAATTCATTATTTGAAAATTTTGATATTTTATAATTTTTGGAGTACAAAATAGTGCAATCCACTATTCATGATACCCGTGACATGTCATATCATTAGCGGATATAGTGTAAACTATTTATTTAAAAAAAACATATTTTTTATTTTTTAAAAGGATATTGAGTATAAGATGATGCGAACAATCTTACAATACCCAAATAATTATTATTTCCAAAAGTTTCTCATTAAATATCACATGTGACACGTACGGTCATTCTGATATATTAAATAATTATTCTATGCATCATGTAAAACATTATAAGTAATAAAATTAAATATAAGATGACGTGTGTGTGACCATACAAGTATTTCAAATTATTTACAAATTATAATGTACAAAATTTAAAAAAAAAGATAGTGCATATGACCACCATAGTCATATTATATTTTTATTTAAATTAAAAGAAAAAATATTAAAAAATTATATATTTTGATACACATTTACGAAAGCTTGTGAAAAAATGACTAACATTGGAATGAACAAGTGGAATAAATCCATTGCTTTCTTGTGTGTCAAAAAGAATGAATGAATTTTGTGTTTTTTTTTTCTGTGTGGGTGAATATATATATAAAAGTAGGGTACAAAACTTTAATTTGAAAATAAAATCAGAACCCTTAAGTGATAAAATAAAATTAAAATCTTTAAATTACAATAAATATGAAAATTTTTAAATTGAAAATAAAATTAAAATCCTGAAATTATAATAAATCTGAAAATCTGAAAATTAAAAAAGTTAAATCAGAACTCTCAAGTTATAATGAATTCAAAAATTTTAAATTAAAAAATAAAATCAAAATTATCAATTTAAAAATCTTCAAATTAAAAATAAAACTAGAACCTTCAAATTCAAAATAAAATAATAAGAGATATAACATTTTTTTTAGCTTTTTTTCTTTTTTTTATTTAATTAGTAGCTAGATCTAAACTACATTAAAGCCTTAAAATACTTTATTTTTAAAAAAATATTTTACTTTTCTAACTAATAAAAGACTTGTTTTCTCTTATTTATTATATATATATATATATATATATATATATATATATATATATTTAAAATCAATTAAATACACTTGTTTTAAATTATTTTAAAAAATAATTCTATTTGTGAGGTAAAATCGGATGTTTACGTTAATTATTAGCATGATCAAATCCTATACCCTATATCTCGTTACCACATTTCATAACTCCAATACTTACATCATATCAGTACAAATAGTATTTTTTTTTCAGAACCACCGTCTCACTAATCATATATAATTTAGACGTAAAACATTTTTCATCACCTTTTATGAAATATATTAACAAATATAGCAAAATTTTATAAAATAATGTTAGGTATCCAAGTGTGAGTCTAAGTCTCACATTGAGTAGGAATGAGAAAGTTGAGTAACATATAAAAAAGAAGATCCACAAACCTATTATCTAAAAGTTTTAAGTTAAAGGTGTTGTCATTCTCTTATATATGTTTGACCCATTTCTCCTTCTTGTGAGATTTCCCCGATTATGCCCCTTAGATTCTCCGAACAAATAAAACATTCAAAAATATAAGATTACGATAATGATATAATATTTAGAATTGAGTGAGATACTCTTCAAAAACCTTCACTTCATTTCTTATATTCACTGGATTAAAATATTAAATCAAAATAATAATTTAAAATAGATTTAAAATTACCTATCATTTTAAAGTTTAAAGTTTAGTATCTCAATCTAACATATCCTTAGATCAAATATACAGACATATAACAAAATTTTCAATCTTTTTATAACTTTACATACTCAAGACTCATACATAATATAAAATCATCGTAAAAATATATATAACGATCAAATAATTTCTCAATTTATAACAAAAATCATTATACTCAACTAAATTGTACTAGGAAACTACTTAACTCCTCTTATTTTCACATGCAAGCTAAATTATACAACTAAGACCACCTAACTTGAAGTTAAAACAAACAAAAAAATAGTTCTCCTTGCTTCAATTTTCTTATACGTTAAGGTATATAAGTTTTGAAGAGGAGGATATCCGTCAAGAACATAAAAAAAAAACTTTTAGATTGCTACAAGAAGTCAAACTCAATCATATATCAAACACCCTAAGTCAAGACAAAAACTTAACTTTTCTCTACAACCTATCAACTCTAATTCATTCGTGCCCTTCATTGTAAGACTAAAATTAAAGAAAGTAGAGAAGATGTTACATATTGAGAAACTCAAGGTGATGACCCTAGCCTTTTCCTTAGCAAGGGAGGAAAAATATTACGGGATTGCAAAGTTGAAGATAAAAAGAAAACTGAGAATGAGAGATGAGACAATGAAAAATAGAAGTGGTTTGTTTCTTGAGAAAGAAAAAAACTAAGAAACTTTTCAAATGGATATGAAAATTCTCTTCTTTACTATTCTAACCTCCCTCCCTCTCTTATAGTCTTTTTAATTTATTTATCTTTCGTCCCAACAACTAAAACTCCACGTTATATTTTCTACACTTCTTACAGTTTACTATTTTCACTCCTCCACTTAAACCCACTTATCCTGCTACACTTAAATCTAAAACAAATTTACATATACGTATATCATAACTAAAAAGTTTTTAACATGAAACAAATTTACTTATTGTTTAGAAATTATTTCACACACTCATTTAATCACATAAAAGCAATTCTTTTATAAATTGGATTACTAATTTAGTTTCTAATATTATAATAGTAAGTGAAATTAATTATTAAAATTAAGAAAACTAGCAAAAGAACCCATAATCATCAATTAATTAGGTCTATATGTTGTTGGTTAGTGTCATTTAATGTTATTAAAAAAAATTCAACCGACACATCAAATGTTCGAATGATAGTAGTTCAAATAAAAATTAAAATAAAGGAGATTTGAGTGTGATAGAGATGATCTTTTATTTAAAGATTGATAAGGATATCACATATATTGATGGTGGTTACCATTAAATATTCTAATGTTTAAGTCAATAAAAGTGAGTGAAAAATGAATGTATTGAAACATACTTGGTGCTTAAATTACTCGTATATAATTTTGGTTTAGACTTAAATAGTCATTATGTGGTCAAAATGCATACTCAATTAAGTTTTTCATGTTTGATGTGTGAACTTGCAAGACCATACACATAAATGCGTCATGTGAGTTGTTTTGGTGCATAAGTGGTTTAAGATTACAAACTTGATTCATTATTCATCAAGTGAAGAACACGTAAAACAATAGTTTTAGATTGAAAAAAAAGGCACATTTATATGGTTGTCATGGCATGCGAATAAAAATGATTGACACATTATGCTTTATTATTTCTCCCCCAAGTAGTTTTACATTAGTCTTCTAATCTGTCTATTGAAAAAAGAAATTGCAAACATAGCATCTTAAGCCAAATTGTGTTAGGCACACATATTAAACATGCAGACTCAACCTTATTAATAGCTGGATTAAGGATACGACTTGGTTTTAGAGGTTACAATGATTATTTCCTTAATTGATAATTTAGAAGAGTAGTGAAAAAATAATAGAGGGAGAAAGAAAAAATGTAGAAAAGGGAAAAATGATTATTCTTTTAAACAATATTTTGATAATTTTCATCCGTGTAATAATATATAATAAATTTTGTGAAAACTTACTTAAAAAATTATTAAGTATATTTTTAAATATTTTTTCTTTTTGTTTCATAATTAATAGTTAAAGCACTTAATAGTTTTTTATTTAATATTTTAGAATTATCAAGATGAAATTAAGATTTTCTTCATTTGTATAATTCCAATTGTACTGTATGGTTGAATACCATACGGTTTACGCCGATCAGTTGGCGGTCATGATCGATTGGTATCTGGCCACTGCTAGACGTTGCGATGTCAACTTACTCGATAATTACTGACAACAACAATATACACAAAGCTGCCATGTACAAGAACCTCGACCAATCACAATGTCTCCGTATATATTTTGACCTTTATAAATACAACCTACATGGTTCATAAAAAATACGTTAATCTAATTCTAATATTGTTTGTCCATCATTCGGTGTATTGACTTTGGCATCTAAGCGCCTATTGTGGGTGTCCTCCTAGTCCTCCTTTGAAGACCGAAATCTGCTTTCGACGTCAAGGACCGAATTGAAAACCAGTGACCATTTCCAAGACCGAAAACTATTTCCAAGATCGAAGATTCCTACCAAGATCGAGAATCCTCAAAACCTATGTAAGAACACTAATTAAGAGTTATATAAAAATAACATTTGACCAAAAACCATCTAATTGAGGTTAAAAAGGGTTGTATTAGTTCATAGCATGCAATATGAGTTAAAAAAAATCGATTTTAAATGAATTTTAGTAGTTTGTTTCAATTAGTTCGAATTAGTTTTGACAGTTGTGTATTGAAATGTTAAAAATGAAAATAAAAAGGTTAGGTGTCACTTTATATTTCTTCAATGTCAAATGCCTTATAAAGGGTTGTGTGTTAATTGTCATCTTCTCTTCATATTTTATATTTTATGTTCACTCACTCATCTTAGTATGTTTTATACACTTTCTTAGTTTACTTTTCTTCCATGCTTTCCCTCTTTTCACATTTCTCAATTTTTTTAAAAACATTTGAGCTATATTTTATGTTTTGGGAATCTAATCTTCCATGTTAGAAGCACTGTTCTATCATTTGCACTCATTGTCTTGAGGATTGTTTGATCAGCTTCTGTTTCGACTACAGGGGAGTAAAGTCTTCCTTCCTTTGATGAGATGATATTTTTCACTAAGACATATAATATTTTTATATGTAAATTTTATAATTTTCTTTTTGTCTAGTATGTGTTGTCTTCTCTTGAAAATTATTTAAAGATATGTTTTTGGCTATTATTTGTCAAAAATGTTAAATCATATATAAATCCAGTAAATTATGACATCCTCAACCATAAACTCTCATAACTAGAATTAGTTATTTGAGCTTCAGTTGGTAGGCCATCCATTTGATTTATAGTTTACATAGAACACTAGTCTTTAAATATGTAAATAATTTATAATATAGACTCTTGGTTTGACTCCTCTAAACAGTGATCTTATGCTATTTATATCTCATTTATTTTGTTCTTTTGTTTTCAAAGCATCAAGGAAATTAGCTTTTACTCTTTTATTCTAGTTTTTATTTTCTTGGTGATTTTTCACTCTCCTTTGTCAACAAAATCAATTTGAATTAAATTTTAGATTATTTTTTCCCATATGTTTTTTATGTTTATGAAGTCCATTTGTTTTGCAGATTCAATAGTTTGTATACATTTGTGAGTATATTCACAACCCAATATGTAAAATTGGGATAAAACATGCATTATTCAATTTGTTTTGCATTGAGATTTTAGATTTGAATTGGACAGAATTATCCCAAATTTTTTCTTGAAAATTTTTGTTTACATTTATACTCTCAAAAATGAACATTTCTGTTTTTACAAGATACCAATAAAAGGATAAGAGTAAATACTTGGTGAAATTAAGTTAGGGAAGGAAGGTGGGGTCCAGCGCACACTATCCATTTATGCTTTTGCAGGGAATACTAGATCCGAGACCTCGCCGCTTGGAGCGTCACTATGCTGCGGAAAAACCATAAACCACCGACACCACCTTCTATTCATCAACCGTCACATCTCTCGCCACGTGTAATCCTTTTATCAGTCAACGACGGTGATTAGAATATCACCACCAAACCGCGTTCTCCTCCTCTTCATTATCCCATACAACGTCACCCATTCTGCATCACGCTTTCTACCCTTCACACTTCCCACAGTTCTTCATCTTCGTCCATCTTCATCAAACATCAATAGATATTTTAAGATCACAAAAAAACTTAAAACATAAAAAAAATATCTTAAAAGGAACCTTTGGATAGAATTTTTTTAAAAATTCATCTTATTCATGTTATAAAACGCATAATATTATTGCTTTATGCCAGGCTAACATATATCTAATTATTATAATTTAAGGCTTATCATATTATTAATATTATTTAATCGTAATTAACTTAAAAACTTTGAAATAATATTTTGCTAAATAAAAAAAATAAAATACACCATACATTGACTATATAAAAGAAATTATACTGTCATCAAATTACAATTTAGTCTGTACTGATTATTTTTATGATAACTATTTAAAAAATAATATTAATAACAATTTTCATCGATTAATGATGTGTTTTACAGTATAACTGTTAAACTGAGGCATGACTATGTAATAATATTGTTAAAAGAACTATACTATCCATTGATGATAATATTAGTAAGCTTAACTTGATATCATATAAATTTGTTTTGCATTATCTTAGTATATAGGATTTACTTAAATATTTTTTTTGAATTAAGAAAATATTTTTCTATAAAATTAAAAAGAAATTTGGTATGATTTAAATATTATATATTTAAGACGAAGCTGGTCCAATAACGAAAAAGAAATCGCACATGACTGTTTTTGCTAGTTTTAGTGGTGCATGTGGAAAGCAAAAGGATTACCGGGGAGTGGCAGTATGATAAAGGAAAAACCGGTTTAACCAGTTACCTGAAGGTGGAGTGGCCGCAGCAGATAAAAGCAGCATTTAGAGGCATATATATAACCGTCCCTGGCTTGGTTCCTCTCTCACTGAAAGAGAAAGAGAAAGAGAAAGAGAGAGTGAAAGAGTTGGTGAGTGAAAATGGAGTTGTTCTTCTACATGGTGTTCGGAGGTTTGTCCGCGGTTGTGGCAGCTCTGGAACTGAGCAAGAACAACAAGGACCGAATCAACACCTCTTCAGCATTCAATTCCTTCAAGAACAATTATCTCCTTGTATATTCCCTCATGATGGGTACAGATCTCTCTCCTTCTCTTTAGATCTCGCTCGATCTCTTCCCTCCCTTCTCTCATTCCCCTCGATCTGCCTTTTCCTTCTTTCATTTTTCATTTTTCATTTCTCTATTCCAATCCCTCCAATGCTCGCTCTATTCTTTTTTTCTCGCCATAATGTCCTTTTATTTTTTTCCTCGTGGAATATTAATTATCTCACAAATTAAAATTGAATCCAGGAAGCTATGGCTTCTTTGTTGTTACCTTAAGTTCTGTTTGTTTGTGAGATTGAATGTAGCGAGAAATCGAAAGCGTTTCATGCGGATCCTGGGCGACTTGTTTCTCTCATTGTAGTGACGTGTTGGTTCTGGAATTTCTGATTTCTTTTTGGTTATTATTAATAATTTTCTCATTGTAGTGACTGTGCATTGCGTTTTATTTAAACTTCGTTTTCTGATTGTAATGATGTTCGATGAGAGGGTATTTAAAAGGACATTTTAATTTAGTTTAAGTTATTAATCTCTTAAAGGGGTTGATTTATTGAATTTATTTTGTTTGTTTGTCTGATTTTAATGACGTTATTCCTCATGATTCTGAGGGTAATGTTGTTGGTGATTGGAAATTAAAAATTCACTGAATGAAATCTGGAAATTATTATCAGATGTAGCTCTGTTTATGGTTTGCTTGTGTATGGCTGAAACTTCCATACTTTTGTTGAAAATTTGAAGTTGGGATTTTCGGTTTTTTGGAAATCTAATGGGTTGCCCTTTCTATGGTTAAAGCTGGAGATTGGCTACAAGGTCCATATGTGTACTACCTTTATAGTACATATGGATATGGGAAAGGGGAGATCGGACAACTTTTCATTGCTGGTTTTGGGTCTTCCATGCTCTTTGGAACAATTGTTGGATCTCTGGCTGACAAACAGTGAGATGACTTTTCGGTTTATTATTTTATCTTGCTGCATACCTGTCAGATTTTTTTTCAGTGTCTCATGCTTCTTATCCTGAAATCAGAGGCCGGAAGAGGGCTTGTGTGACTTACTGCATAGCCTACATTTTGAGCTGCATCACCAAGCATTCTCCTCAATACAAAGTCCTGATGTTGGGTCGTATTTTGGGAGGAATTGCCACTTCACTTCTGTTTTCAGCATTTGAATCGTGGCTTGTTGCTGAGCACTTCAAGGTGAGGAATAATTGTTTGTTTTAAAGCTTTTATGCTCTTTACTAAAAATATTTCCTCGGGAAATATTGATATAAGACATTCAGAAAGTGCACTTCACTGACTTGTAATATAGTATAAGATTTATATCTGTATTTGCAGGGTGTACCTGACTTGTAATATGCTATAAGATTTATATCTGTATTTGCAGGGTGTACCTGACTTGAATTATACAATGTAATTGAACTGCCACAGGCTCAAGTGTTGCACTTATGTCCTCGTAATGATAATTTAGCTTGATTGTTTTCGACTGTAATTCCAAATTGGGCTAGTCTTGTATGTAGTACATACGTTATATTGCATGACTTCTTAAGATGTCACTCTAAAGAGTCTAAACACTACTCAAAATATTGCAACTAAAAATTTCAATAGTTAGAAGGTGTATCATTATGCCTATTCTGAGTAAGTGTCTTGGTTCAGTAAATCATGTAAATATATCAATTGAGAAAATTGCATTTTGGTTTTTGGATTCCTTAAATGGATATTAAATAAGTTCGCGGTGTTTACTTGAGACAGTTTTCAGCATATGCTTGTTAATATACTTTTTAATTTTAGTCTTGACATCCGTTTTGTTAGGTTATGTATTTATGATTCTGAATGGTCTCTGTTTTTTTTAACTTTAATTTGTCAGAGGGGCTTTGACCAACAATGGCTATCATTAACATTCTCAAAGGCTATATTTCTTGGAAATGGCCTTGTTGCTATTTTGTCTGGTCTGTTTGGAAACGTCCTTGTTGATACCTTGGCTCTTGGACCTGTGGCTCCCTTTGATGCTGCTTCATGTTTTCTTGCTATTGGTATGGCCGTCATACTATCTTCATGGACAGAAAATTTTGGGGATCCTTCCGAGAGCAAGGACTTGCTTACCCAATTCAGGGGTGCTGCTGTTGCCATTGCTTCAGGTAGATCCTTACCTTAATTTATTTTCTCTTGTTTTTATGCAATGGTTTGATACAGTAAATTTGAACTTCGAAACTCTTTACCCATGATATTAATCTATATATTCCAGTTTACGTGTTATAAATGTGTACTTTATGTAACCAATAGTAGTTGTTACTTTTTCTCCAAAATATATAATAATAGTTGTTATTTAAGCTACCTTAAATGGAAATGATCCAGCAAAGTTATGCTTTTGCATTCCTTATACGGTTGTCATTTATTTTATTCAACTCATCTTGTTTTCTTTGTGCTCAGATGAAAAAATCGCCTTGCTTGGTGCCATACAGTCTCTCTTTGAAGGTTCAATGTACACCTTTGTGTTTCTATGGACTCCTGCATTGAGCCCAAATGATGAAGAGATTCCCCATGGTTTTATTTTTGCAACTTTCATGTTGGCTTCAATGTTGGGAAGCTCACTTGCATCCAAGTTGATGGCCCGTTCGTCACTCCGAGTAGAGAGCTATATGCAAATTGTTTTTGCGGTTTCTTCTGCTGCTCTGCTGCTGCCGATTTTGACCACTGTATGCTATTCTTCCAATATACTCCTCATCCTCCCCCCCCCCCCCCCCCCCCCTCGTATTATTCTGATTAACGTCTCACACCATTTTGCTATATATTGTCGTGGTGGTTGTGTAACAGTTCTTGGTAGTTCCCACTGGTGTGAAAGGTGGAAGCATCTCATTCGCTGGCTGCATTCAACTTCTTGGCTTCTGTGCTTTTGAGAGTTGCGTTGGCATATTCTGGCCATCCATTATGAAGATGAGATCTCAGTACATTCCCGAGGAGGCCAGGAGCACCATCATGAACTTTTTCCGCATTCCTCTGAACATTTTTGTGTGTGTCGTGCTGTACAATGTATGTTACACAATCTTCTAATTTAATACAATGCTTGATCTTAACAATATCATAATTTTTTGTGTTTTTGACCACGTTATGTATTTTCTCTGTGCAGGTTGATGCATTCCCTATCACTGTTATGTTTGGCATGTGCTCAATTTTCCTTTTGGTGGCTTGCATCTTACAAAGGCGACTGATGGTGATTTCTGACAAGCCAAGTAAGACCCTTACACAAATTATCTGCTGCTTGAGTTGATTTAGAAATAAGATTGGGATGGACAGAAGCCTTATTTAGGCTAATTCGTTGTGTACAAATCTGAGAACTACCGGTATACCTTTGATTTTCATTGCTCCTTCCTGAGGTCGTTCTTGTAGTTCTCTGACAGCTCAGCAGAGCCAAACATTCTTGTCTGCAAGATATGATACTGATTCCTCTTTTTGCTACCTTGGGGAGCTTGTTTTATCTTGAAAAGGATTAATTCACGTGCTCCCTCTTTTTTTTCTAATAGGATAATACCAATGCTAGAGCTTTGTGTCATTTGGCATGGCCCTATAAAAACGTTCTTACTTTGAGCTGGGATTATTTTTGTTTGAAACAGAAGCAGCAGATTGGCAAATGAAGGATAGGGACGGCGAGTCTGAACCATTGAACATTTAACTGGTTTTTGCGCTAGTTTTGCGGAGTCACTGAACTTAAGCCACTTCAGTCTTACTAATGCAGTTTCTGTCTACGACTGTGTACGATGCGATTTGAGTGAAGGTAAACCTGATGCTCACAAAGAGAAGAAAATGAAGCAAGCAGAAAGGACAAGAGGAGCAATTTTTTAAGTGTTTTTAGTATAAATATGGTAGTGCATTAGATTTCTATTGGCTATTACATGAGGAGAAATCTCCGTTTTGGTAGTTCTGATGGTATTCTTTTGGGGGGCAGTATCTAAGTTTGTCCCGTTGGGAATAGTATATATGCCATACTATTTCTTTCTTTATCTTTTTTATTTTGTAATCAAAAATCGCACTCCATTCAATTAATGCATCCTATTTTTATCTTCCATTATTTTCCCTTGTCGATAACGATGCTGCTTTTGTTGACGCCTAACAACTACCACCATTATGCGCACCGGTTTAAAGATGCTACAATTTATCCACTTTCAATTCACCATTTTTGTCCTTTGCACCAAGGATATCCTCGGACCATCGTGGACCAATTATCAGAGTTTGCTATTTTTTATTTAGACGTAGAAACTATTAAATTGAATTGTGTCTGTGTCTTAATAAAATATTTTTACCTATAAATCAGTCAGAATAAGGTGTTAGGTTCTCAAAAGTTTTGATGCGTCCTGTTCTACACAGGAAACTATTAATTGATGGGGCCGTCAATTGAGGGAGAATTTAAGGGTTGGGTTGCGTACAGAGAGGGGATTTGCGTAACGTTTACGTGTGTTCCATAATGCCTCTAGACCCACTATATTACTCTGTATGCCCTTCTAAATAAAGTGTTTATGAAGTTTACTTCTAAATAAATTAATCGTATTTAGATGTTTTCAATTCTAAGCAAGTCTATTATAAAAGTTAGTGACCAAACTGTTTTAAAGCCATACAAATGTTACTTTTTATTACTTTTTGAACCAAAATTAATTTTATATGATAATATAGCATGCATATCTTTATAAAATTGACTCGTACTCTAGTCAAATTAATTTTCATTATTTCCTCATGAAACCAAACACTATAATTCTTTAATAAAATTTATTAATTTCAATCATAACATAGTAGTTTGTTCCATATGGCAGCACTAGGGAGAGGGGAAATGGTAGAACTAATGAAGGTCCTCACAGTAACTGATCAGATTATACAATATTTTTTAGCAATGCTTTAAACAAACTTGTATAACAGGACAAACAACCACTTGTGAGAAATTATTGAAATAACTGAATACATTGATAAGTATATACATGAAACAATGCTTAGATACAAAGAAGTTTTACAGGGAAACTTTACTAGTGGATTGAATGCTAAAGACTATCATGTCACACGAGTACGCTTAGCTTCTGCAGAAGCAACTTCCAAATCTCCGATGAAAAAAAGGATTTTGTCCAAAATTCCACGACATGATCTCTCTTCAGCTACAGAACTTTCTTCATTGAACTCAATTTCTGAATGGCAGCTCTGAGCAGTTTCTTTTTCCGGATTTTTTCTTGAACCCAGATGTCGCTGTATCTCTCCTTGGTGAACAAGATAGTAGTCAGTGCCTTCTCTAATAATCTTCAAGCCCCTATTTTCTCAAAGATCAAATAAAGTAATTCCCTTCATATCAGAGTCCTATCACTGTTGCAATTATTTATTTATAGTGCTAACTCAATTCCGTACTTGCTTGCTAATTCCAAACCAATTTTGAGAGCAAAAATGGTTTTGTTGAATAATAAAGATTCATGTTAGAGACTAAACTAGTTCTAGGTAGGAGGAAGCCAACATCAATCTTTTAGTTGCAAATATAAGCAATAATTTTAAAATCAAACCAGTAAAAGTACTGGTTTGATGTTTAATGGTCAAACACAAATTAGTAATAAAATGATTATAACAATTAAAGGGCACATAAATTATCTTAAAGAACCATAATATGGTAACTTTATAACATTAAAAACTAAACTAAACTATTATTATCTTTTTAGATTCGTAACATTCAAGGCACACATAAAACTACAGATCAAATATGGGTATCCATAAGAAATTCTGGAAGGAATTAAGAAGAAAAAATAAATTGAGTTTTTTCTTTAATTAAAATTCATTTATAGTTAATATATAAAAGTTCTTTCAAATTAGCATGTTTAAAAGACGATTTTTAACTGACAAATAAGTCCATTTTAATTTATAGAAAAAAAAAATTCTCATCTTTTTCTCTTTTCTCCCAAAAGTGGTTATGTAAAAATGTATCCAAACATACCCTATATCATAAACTTAGGCCTAAGTTTAAAGAATACACATCCATGACCGCTAACGATAACAAGTTTACATCTAAGAAAAATCACCAATGCTTTCTTTAGCCTTATATCTTCCAATAAGTCTACTTTTCTGATTCTTTGACCAATTTTATCGAGAATGAATTACCCGTGTTCCAATGAAATGGATTAGTCTGGTTCACTTTTCAAAAACACATGCTCTTGGCATTTCAGTTAATGTTGAAGAGATGAATAATGCATGCGGGTGACTATGCAAGGAGAAAGCAAAAGCTCCTCTGACCATCATGGACATGGCTTTGAAAAGATGAAAATGAAAACTTACACTCCAATTCGATCACAACGATCTTGAACCACATATACATCTTTCCATGATTTTGAACCAATAGGAGCATAAAAAGCAGAATGATCTTCTCCCCATCTCTCTTTAAAAAGGTTAGACCATAGAGCATTGTCTGAGCCCACCACCTTCCACTTTCTACATACTGCACAAGTGCAAAACCTTGTTTAGTTCGTGTCTTATTCAAACAACCTAATATAATTTTGAATCTAAGAAGTTTCAAACATTACCTACAACTTATTAAAAGTTGTATTATCTGGAAATTCAAACAACCTTAGGAACCTCACACATCTTCCCTACCCCAAATGTTTTTCTCATGTGCCAATCCCAAAAACTTTTCATTGGATTCAATTGTATTGGTGTGATAGGAGGTAGACATTAAATGTTTGATGAAACTTAAAATCAAATTATCTTTTCATCACTTGTCAAAACAACGATTTCAAGTGGCAAAATTTGGTCAAGCTCCAGATGTTATTGAAGGGAGCTGTGTAAATGTTTTGTGTTTCTTGAAAAGCATGGTCACTGTTAGAACACGGCCAAAGGAACACAATATATATCTCACTGTTTCAGAGTTGATTGATAAAGAAAACTGTGGTTGAAACTGTATGGTTGCAATTCATATGACCTAGACCAAATAAATGAAGTCTTTTTTTTCTTAAGCTCTTCATGAATTAGGAGCTTCCAGTCTGGGCCAGGTCGAGATGAAAAACCAAAAGCAAAGGGGGCTATACATTTGGGAAACCGAATATATCTCGACCAGAACTTAAACCAACAAGACCTTAATATATGATAAAGGCATTATTGGCACTAGCCATTAAAACAATATAAATATATTAAGATTCTTAAATATGTACTATTCATTATTATGTATTTATTATTTCACTTATACACTAAGTAACTTCAGCTTTTGAATATTTTGTACCAGACACACACTAGTCAAATACTTATATACTAAGGAGACATCTTGATTTAGGAGCAGTAAAACATTTGGGTGTTGAAGTCTTGATTCTTTTAAGGAGGATAAAATTCTGTCTTCAACCAAAAACCTAAGATAATGAATATGTGAGTCAAATTTCACTCACTCTGAGACAATCACCAATACCTAGGATTCTTTGGTACAATGAGCTAAGCCAATCCATATAAGAGATTATCACACCATCTTCGTCCTATAACTTTAAGAGATTATCACACCATCTTCATCCTATAACTTTAAGAGAATAGGTTTGTGGATATTTTATATATTGTTCAATTTTATCATTTTTACTCATGGGAGTCACAATACTTATTCCTAACATCTAACATGAATGGATATACTTGGCTCTTGCAAGGACGGAAACCAAGGTGACTAAGATAGGAATACTAGATACAGGCTGAGCAACAAGTGAGAAAGGTTGCAGCTTTTATTCGTCATTGCCCTCTACACAAAACTAAACTCTTTTCCTGATTTTAATTTGATATGATCTACACTAGTCACTGTCTTGCCTTCCACCAATTGTTTCAGGTTGCAAAAATGCCTTAATTAAGACATTAAACGAAAGGAAGTGCCAGTGATTGACATGACTCAGGGCAAACTGAACAAACAAATCATCCGAATTTAGAGGATCATATTCATCTCATGATCACTTATCCAATTCAGTGGAAAACATAAAAGATTATCCAAGCCAATCAACATGAAGAATTGAATCGGACGAATTGAAGAAAGTCAATTCAGATCTAATATTTCAACACATAGAAGACGCTGCTGATTTAAAACTTAGAAATCAACTGCAACGCCAATTGGATTGGAAAAAAAAAAAAAACTTTCGTAAAGAGAAAAAGAACGTAAAAATGAAGAAAGTGTGAGTGGGTGAGGCTGACCTTGTTGAGCAAGAGCAAGATGATAGTAATCCAAGAGACCGAATATCTTCACACATATTTCCACAGGCAATCTCTCCATTTTCGACAGCTTGACAATAATCATAAACTCACACAATTCATCCAACAATAACACTCACAAGTTTCGTTTCCTCGGATTCTGTCTGTGCACCGATAATACTAATAAAACACTCATTTTTGTTAGTTGCTTCTCGTACGAATACAAGAAACCACTACAGCTCTTTTATTGTATAATATAAATATAATATTATCATAACGTCATTTTCGCGCGTAGGATGTTAGTGCTTGGTAGCTACTCGCTCTAACAACCATCCATTCATGAGATCGCATCCTACCGCCTTTATAATTATTGTATCCAAATATGTTTTGCTGCGCCTATATTTTTAAGAGTTTAATAATGTAAGAAATTTATACAGTAAATTAATTAATAAAATTAGTAATATATTTTTTATATCCAGTACATATTATACCCAAAACTAATCTAATTATTTACACATTGATGTTGTTAGTTATTATATCATGAAGAGTAATTATCTTGTGAGTGTGTAACTGCGTATAAGTTCTTCAAGTGTAAAATAAGGATTATTTTTGTTAAACAATGCATCGAGCTATTCAAAATAATACACCATTTGGCTTAGAGCAAAAGAATCTCTATATAATTTTGTCATGCCATAAATGTTTAAGAAAAACTTGCATCACAGATATAATTTATCAGCGAATAACGCTAGATAATCCATGGGGCAACACTAGTTCCCTCGGACTGCGAAACATTTTTCTCCAATGCACATTATTTATTGGATGCCGATTCTTCCATTCTCCTCACTCATTTGCCACTTATTCTGTGCATTAAAGTAAAAAAACTGATTTTTCTCCTTCTCTTCGTTTAGTAGACAAACGGATGCACGTCTCAAAGCTTGGAAGACAGTTACTTATTAACCAATACACAAGTCTCCTATTCTTTGTTGAGTAGACAAGTACACAAGTCTCAGCCACCTCCGAATACACATATACATGTATGAATTTTTAAATCTCTAACTAGCTTTCCTTTGACCAAGTAATTCATCTCAATCAAATCGAAATATATATGTAATAGTAGGTCAACAAAAACCCCTGGATCTTAATTGATACAAATGCTACCCCTAAAACAAACGTTCTGCCGAAATGTGCAAAAGGGGTGGTGGGGTAATCATATTGAAACGATTATCAGCTAACACTGGCAGAAAGCAACGGCAAAATGGATTGAATGAAACTACTAAGTTTGCCTCTCAAACGGCCGACGGTATTTTTCAATGTTTTACATGTCTTCTCAACAGGGAACTCGCTGATCTGTAGCATTTGCAGCTGCATCTCCAGATACCTATAAAGACTGGCCCCGGCAATGTTAATGAGACTGAGGGATTCATTACTGTGCATAAATTTTGTGACAAGAAATCCAGCTAGAATATGTTGATCAGCCCTCACAAGTTCTGAAATGAAATTAGGGAAAAGGATCCTTGTGAAAAGAAGCAACTGATTCTCATGATCTTCATTGTTGTGAATTCCTCTACCTGACACCAGAGCTTGTTGAGATTGATTGGATAAGTTTCCAACCAAATAGCAGATATAAGAGAAAATAGTACCATAGGTAGTGTCAGTGATGATAGAAGTAAGAATTCCCGAAGATAAAATAAGAATTAATAACTCATAGTCCTTGCTCCTTGATTGAGGGATGCCTTGTCTTGTGCTATCCTCAACAGCACCCAAGCACTGCAACTGTAATGTTTTGTAAGGCAGCAATAGCGCCATCTTCAAAGCCAGAAAGCAATCAATGCTAAGTGCCATCTGGATTAAGCTGCAGGCATCATCTTCATCAAGTAACACGGCATTGGGTTTTAAAGATGATCGATCAATAAGTCTCAGCACATCAGTAAACCTTGAAAGGCTTACGAATTTTCTGAAAATCTCCGCCCAACACACATGCAAAGGGTGAACAAAAACAGAGTCCTCTATCTTCTCTTTCTCAGGATTGTCTACTCCCTCAAGGCTTTCCCATCCCTCGTCCCAATCATCATTGTTCCAGTCATTTCCTCCATCAGTTGCTTCAGCAATGGTTTCTCCATCTTTCCCT
>Ga0099824_1004783_pt1 | contig 19368 bp, 5 predicted proteins | sample SiratrowhiteBW_FD_76837 | JGI IMG/M metagenome (GOLD analysis project Ga0099824, IMG submission 76837) | Root nodule microbial communities of legume samples collected from California, USA - Siratro white BW | ecosystem: Host-associated > Plants > Roots > Nodule | place: USA: California... | reverse complement strand
AGTACCAATATAAACTAAGTCAGTTAAAATATTTAAATTTTTAATTAAAATTTTATTAGTATAATTTTAAAATTAAATATTTTTTATTTTATAATAATATGTGAGTATTAGAATTTTTTGAGGTCTTGAGGCCTAAAACATATTAAATATTTTTTAGGCCTTTGTGGCCTTGAGGCCTAAAGCATATTAAAATTTTTTGAGGCCTTTGAGACCTTGAGGCCTAAAGCGGTTGCTTTACCTACTTGGGCCTTGAGCCATCCCTGTCAGGGGATTATAGGAAAAAGATGTTATTATCCTATTATATCATAAATAATTGCTCATTGATAATGAATATATAGCTCAGTTTATATATCTAGTTCAGGTTATTAAGTTAATTGTTTCAAAAACCTATTATTTAAATGTTAAGCTTTGATCACTTTAGGCACAACAGATTAATTTATTTAAATAAATATACATAATACAACGATATTAATATAGCATTAATTTATGCATATGTGTTTATAATTATATTTACTAGTCTTCCAAACAAAATAGAGTTTGCATTATATACATCCCGAATAAATAGGCAAAATTTAAGATTGTAATTTAAGAAATAAGATAAGTCCAAACTTTATTAATTATCTTGTGACTACCCGTTGTCTATAAGTTGACAATATTTTGGAATGCAACACTAACTAAATTTCAACATTTAATTACTTCATTGATTTTTATCTAATAAAATTACTCTCAATGAAAGTTTTATAAAATATATAAATTGGGGAAGAAAACATTAAAGTCCAGTGGCTATCCTCCCCAAAAGAGATATGTGAAAAACACATGTCTAGCTACCGAAAATATCAAACACTTTGTCCTATTTTGATAAGAAAAATATAATTTTTAAAACATTTAAATATATTAAATTTGAATCCATTTCATTTTGAATTGCTTTATTTTTTTAAAAGTTTTAAACAATTCAAATTATTTAATTTCATTTTTTTGGTTTGAATAAAATATTTTTTAATTATCATTAATTAAAATATTATTTAAATATCAAATAATCGTTAATACTTTCAAAATAATAATATTTTTTAGTCGATATTGGTTGATGATATTTTTTCGGTCAAAGTTCATTAAGAATTTTTAAACCCGTATGGATAAAACCTTTTTTCGATTGATGTCGGTTAAAATATTGTATTCAACGTATGTTAATCATAATTGTTTAGAATGATATTAATCAGATTTATTTTTACAATGTTTTTTTAGAGTTTATTTTTTAAAACTTTTTTATTGATATCAACAAAAAAATTCATAAAAATTGACACTGGTAACAAAAATCTTATTTAACGCTGGTTAAAAGTTTTTAGTCCTCGCTAAAAAAATCAATCAATAAAATATAGTTGATATTCGTAAAATATTAACCTTCCAGACATTAATTAAGAAAAATTGACTAATATCAAATTAGAAATAACATTTGTTTATAACAACAAAAAATAATCTTAACAATTGAAATAAAAAGAAATATTTTTTATCAACATCGATAAAAGAAATTGTAATTACAATAAAAGAAATAGTCATTTCAATAATATTTTATTTTTAATCATGTAAACTAAATCAAGTTAATGAAAGAATACAGAGAGAAAAAACAAGAATTTGAAAATATAAACAATTTTAAATTCTTACATTTAAGATGAAATTTAAAATTTTCTAATTTTTGATAAATTTTTTAAATTTTAATTTATTTTAAAATTTCTTATCTAGATTATTAATAAGTTAAAAATTACTTAATTTATTACTTGTTAATATTATAAATAATTGATGTAATATATTTTTTGTCTTCTAGATTACGTACTAATAAAGTTATTATACTTGTATTCATAATATCAGTTCATCTTCCTTTTTATGTGAGTAATGATACAATTAGAATGAAATTCATTAATATCATTATTAGACCGATTAAAAGTTTGGATTAAATTAGGTTAGATCTATATATTTTTCTTCAAATTCAAAACTGAATCACTCCTGTCAATAAATAAGTTAGATTAGGTTGTATCAATAGATATTTAAAAGAAAACAAAATTTATTATACAATTTTAGAAAATAATATTCATTTTTATTTTACCATTTTATTTTAATATTATTTTTGAATAGTAATATTATATGCGCATTTTGTTAAAAAAATGTACATAAACATATTGAATCAAATTTTATATTAAAAATAATAAATTGATATAGAGGTGGGATAATATAAGGAATATTTGAATAAAGAGTTTAAGAAAAAAAATAAAAAATAAAAGAATTCTAAACCTGATGGAAAAGGGAGGACTAAGGTTTTGTAGTGTTAACGATGTTTAATACATATAATTTTTTTCGATCTTTATTCTAAATAAATAAATAATAAATTAAAAATAAAAATATTGTATTAAAGATTTGATTAGTTGAGTTATAAGTTCAAAACTAGAAATCCAATATTATTTCAAGTTATAAAAAAAATTGGATTGAATTGAGTTTTTTCTCACATCTCAAAGTGTACATTTCCCATGAACTCTCACAAAAATACTTGCAAATTATTCACCAACAAAATTCTTGTATTGATAGTGAAATCCAAACTCATATTTATCAAATACAAGTCCAAGTCTTACCCACTAAATCAATTACGTGCAAACTTTACCCTTAACATCTTAAAATCTTTTAAATCACCTTGACAATTTACACATCATTAATGATGTCACTTTCTGAATTTTTCCTTTCGAATGAACGTTATTATCCATAGAGAACAGAGTTTCACAGTAAACTCACCATGATTCACACGATATGCATAACTAATTTGAGCAAACACAGGTACCATGAGAAGCATATGAAAGTGGATCGATAAGAGAAATGGAGATCTTGTGAAGCAATAGCAAATCCAACACAGTCCACAATGCTGTGGAAGCCTAGCATCATTAATTAAGATTCATTCATGTTCATTCACTCCCATCTCTTGGCCAGAAAAGAATTAAACAAAGAATGCCCATATGGATTTCTGTGTTGCTAGTTATATAATTAACCCCATAAAAGGTGATGCATCGTATTGATGATATATTCCAATGACTGATCAAATATAGACAGCTAGGGTTGAGCTATTAAAGGTGAATAAAACGGAGGAAAAGAGGGTAGGTACATGTTCATCCATCAACTATAACAAGAGATTAAAATTAAAATACATGTTTGTCTCTTTCAATAACATATTTTCCATAGTTAAGAATCAAAGATGGTGAAAAAAAAAGAGGGTAATTTATGAAGTGTGTTAAATGTGGTTGGAGAAACGTGATGCATGGATGGGTGTGCAGAAATTGGAGGGATATAAAAGAGCATGGTGATGAATGATGATATATAAATGGCGTGGTCCGGCTACTGTGCAGAGCAAATTGCATAAGAGTAGCCACGACAATACCATTAGTGGGATGACAGTACTGTCAATATTGGCCCTCTATAGGTGTGCTAGCTTCTGCATGCTGCCATTGGTGCTTCTTCAAGGTGGAACCCCATGTGCTGGAACAACCTCTCGTTCTTATATAATATATATATCATTAGGGTTTTAAATATCTTTTCTCATCAAAACAGTGTAACTTTTAGGTTAAATTATTCATGCAGACTCTTACTATTTTTTGTATTTGTATGTTATTTTTAAATTTTATGAATTATTATATGGTGGAAACTAAAACAACATGTATAAGAATGGAAAAATACAAAAAATAATATGATTTTTTTTAGGACTATAAACCGACAATAGTAATACAGTTACCTATGGGAATAAGGCAAGTAGAGAATATAGACAAGCCAACAACAAAATATTCTGATGTATAATTTTTTAAGTATATATTATTCCTTCAAATAAATAGAGTTCTCCATGAGAGAAAAATAAAATATTTTTTTTATAAATTAAGTTTAGTTTATATAAGTTAAACGTAAAAATTTAAATATATACAAAAAAGTTCTATAAATTAATCTATTATAAACTAATTTCAATTTATAAAAAAAAAAATGTTTTTGTTCTTAATTCTCTTGTCTAAAAATTCTGATGATGAAATCGGTGAGAACAGAAAAATTATGTTATTCCGTTTGTGTGTTCAATTCATTTATCCTTGCCAAATATTAGAAATTATGTAACGCTTATAAAAACATATGAAAATAGGTAGCATTAATTATTTGAGGGTCGGAGAGAATTGTGATGAAAAGCAATGATTTCAGCGTTTGCGGTGCACTTTTGGGAGCTTCGACGGAACATTATATATTATTCTGAATCTGCTCATTCACTCCACTTTTGTGTCATAAACACCTTTCTGCAGCTTTATATCATATGCAACTTTCTGCTCTGCACAAGTTTCTTCGATATGTTCAAACAAACATACAATCATTCATCCATACAACTTGCCATGCATTTTCACTACTTTTCTGTTTGAACTTTGAAGTCATACAATTTTTCTTCATTAACAGTTTTACTGTGGGATTTGCTTGTGGTATTAATTAATTATTTCTTGTAAAAATACCTGTGGTGTTTATTAAAAAAAAAAAAAACATCCATAGATGAATATTTATTTAAAAAAAATAATGGATTTTTTTGCTATGCTATTTACTTGCTGGGCCTTGGTTTTTATTTCCTTGCCAGAACTATTTCGGCATGGTGGGTCAAAGCACAAAATATGATGGACCTTACAGAGTGATATGTGTTTGGTAGAAAAAAAATTAGAAAAAAAAATTGACAAATGAAAATTACATAGAATATTAGAAATAGAGATATTTATTAATTACTTACTAATTTTCATTCCTTTTCTTTATTTTCATTTATTTTCAATTTAATTAAAGTGGGCCTCTCTCACTTTAGCCTTCGTAGCAAATGCAAACTCATCTTTCTTTGAAGCGTGTGTGCATCAATGATCACAAAACCTAACGTTTGTTTCTTTAACCCTTCTTTTAGGAACGTAAGGTCAATTCAAACACGCTCTCAATCCCTAAAGAGGAAAACAATTAGGTTCACTTTTTGTTTCTCTTTTTTTTTTTTTTTCAATTTTTTGTATTTAGCTCCTCCATTCATCTCACATTATTTCAAACCATAATTGATAAGAGGCACACTAATTAATCGTCTTTTTGTGTAGTGACATTAAGATTTGGAAGGTCAAATCAAATCATGATCATAGCATCAATCGAGAAAAAAGCAAGCATGTGAATGTGTGAGATCATCAACTTTATATTATCATTTTGACAGACAAATATCGTTTTACTCGTGTTTACAAAATATAAATTATCTAAACAAATAGAAATCTAAATTTTCGAAAACGAAAAAAAAAGAGAATAAAAGTATAATATTTTAATATTTTTTTATTCTTGAAATATAATCGTATTTTGTTTTAATTCTTAAGACGCGTTTAAATAAATATGTTGCGTGAGGGGAGACTGTTTCATGATTGTTGCAAAAAGGTCTATTGATATTATCTTCTTTTATATGTAAAAACAACTCGTCCTTTCACTATATTATTAAATTTATTAATTTTACCTAAAAGCTATAACAATAGTATATCATAATGTAAATTCTATCAATCAATCGTTTTCATGTTGAATTGTTCGATTTCGTGTGTGTACATATATATTTATATGTATACACGTTGTGAGTGGAAAGTTTGAAAACGAAAGATCTTATAAATTAGTACATAATTCATGCTGACTATATTTTTAAGTTAATGCTGTAAAGAGAACACCCTAAGAAGCTATCAATAATTTATTTTTCTCTTAAGTTTTTTAATTCATAACATTAAATAAAAATTTCCAATGTAGCGAACCCTAATACAAGATTGCAAATGAATTAGCTCTTATCCTCATAAAGATTAGTCCACAAGTATCTCCGATGTTCACATTTGTTTCACCTCTTTTTTTTTTTCTTTTTTTTTTTCCTTTGCTGTGTAATTTACTAATTTGTTAATTGTACATTTCGTATCAATTTTTGTGTTATTTCAAAGTATGCAAATTATGATAAAAATTATGAAAAAGGTGTAACTTATAATCTTTATGAGGTTTTGTCACATTTGTTAAGGAACTGCAAATTTTATTGAAAATAATGTTGAAATACATAAAAAAAAATTATAGGATGAATTTAATAAAGAAACCTCTTTTGATATTTTTAATGGGTGCTTTTAGGACATTATATTGAACATTTGACCGTTCATCTTTTATAAATCTTTATTAGAAAGAATTGAATTATGTTAAGAAGTTTACAGTCATATACCTGATTTGATTATCTCAGTTAATATTTTCCCAATATTTATGGTTATTGAGGTTATTTGAGTAAACTATCCATATGTATTTTTAAGAAGAAAAAAAAATTTCACATAACTTGTACGCAAGTTTTTTTAGAAAAAACCAAATAATGAAATAAACTTTCTCATACACTTAAGTTAAAAATATAATTTTAGAGAAACTAGCAAAAGAAAATATTTATTGTTTCTCTTAATAATTATTATCCTGATTTTTTCCAAACATAAGAAAATCAAGCTTAACTTTCATTTTCCTTTCCCAATTATCATTTTAAACTTTTATTTTTGACTTTATGTTATCTCACATTTTTTTCTCCCTCTAGTCATATCTCATATAAAAATATGCTCTCTATACATTCTCAACACCACCACATACACGAATAAACAATTCATCACTTAAAAAAAAAAAAAAAAACTCTTCTCGACATCAAAAAGTTAATTGGAACTTCTTTTTAAGCCTTATTTTATTATATTATATAAAAATAAAAAAATTAACGTATAAATGAGTTTTCATATGATCAAATAAAAATTTTAGTTTGTTAAAAAGTCTTGTTATAAATACTTATTAACAATAATAAATAATATATTTTGATATATCTAATATGAAATATGTGATATAAGAGTAAAAGATTAGACATAATCTAACAAACACTATTTGAAAAATAAGCAAAGTCTTGTTTAAGACATACATACATAAGATATAGAAAAATTTGACATGTGAAAATTACAAGACATATTTGTTAATACGAAAACATTTACAAGTCATACCATTTTATTCATACATATCGAAGTTGACTATAATACAATAAACTTACTTTATGAGTCTAATGTCAATTTTGTGCTGGGAATAGAACATTGAAGAATGCAATGATAAAGGTGTGTATGCAAAAATACATGAAATATATTAAAAAAATTGTTAAAGAAAAGTCAACCATATTTTGTAAAGTATTATTATACATAAGACTAAAAAAACATGCAAAATAAATGAAGCTATGTAGAGAAAAATCAATTTCACATAAGTGAACTATATGAAACATTGCATGTAAAGAGGTCCACAAGTTATTTCTTGTGCTTAATTTAAGATTGTTTGCTAGATGACTTACAAAGAGAGTTGTATTTCTATACTTAGATTTTATGCCCTCTCATTAAGAGCTTTCTTATAAACACCTTAAACAACTTTTGTTGGATTGCAATGACATTATGTACTTGGTCAAGAGTGACGTAATGTACTCATTTTTTATATTAGAGTGTAGATAAAGAGATAGTCAAGGGTTATATAATGTACTTGTTTTTTATTTTAAGAGGAAATAAAGAGATAGTTCAAAATGACTGTGTGCATTGGTTTATAAGCTCAAAGCAATAAAAAATAATACTTAATTTTAATATATTAATAGTATTTTCTATTACTCACATAGAAGTTCTTGTTAATCATATCATATATTTATAAAAATACCTATAAACATACATCAAAACTCGAACTATTCAATGTTTAATGAATATCGTGGTGCAAAAAATTCTTTTAAAGTATTTTTCAAATTTGGTTCAAAATCCACTTTCTATAACTAATTAGTTATTTCAACATAATTACTCATTTGAGTAATATTACTTAATTAAACAAATTGACCTAATTATAAAATTAGTAAAAAGTCACATTTAAATACAAATCATTCTTTATATCTTCTCGTCTATTATAATTACTTAAGTTAATATTCTTTATTGTGATTTAGTCAAATATATTGTTTTTACCAGTAATATTTTTTTTATTTTGTCTTACATCTTTAATAAACCATCAAAATTACTTTATTCTTTAACATTTCTAAAATAAAGATAAAAAAAATAAAATATTTTCTTAATACAATAAAAGTTAGAGAACATTATTATCACACTAACACCATTTTTACTTATATAGCATATTGCGTCATAAAAGTGTTGGCCATTTAACATTTTTTAATAGAAGACTATACATACTAAATAAAAGATTTGGAACTTGTAAGAATGATTTCCGAAAACATAAAGGAATAAAAATGAAAAAGCACTAAATTCTATAAAGATATAAGAATATTTTGTTAAGCGTGTTTTTTTTTTTATCGGCTTCTGTTAAACGTGTTATTTACCTTAAATGTCAATATATATTCCACTTAGCGTGTGGATAAATTGGTGCAAGAATGTTCTAGCTTAAACGTGATTTTTTAAGTATTTTTTATGCATGAGACAAGAAAAAACAAAGCAGGAAAGAGACTAGATCCTAATATGAACAGCTCCATTACATCAAGAAAGCATTGGGGGAGAGAAATATCAAAGGAACATTGTGTGCAAGAAAGAAAAACATCATCATCATTTACTCATATTTAGCAAGCCAATTTACACAAAAATTAGATTCTTTTAGTATATGTTGCAAAGTAACTTTTCAATTTAAGAACCCTTTTGAAAAAGGTAACTAAGCTAAATTGTCCTTTACTAGCTCCAAAGCCATCTTTGAATCAGTTTCACAAACAATTGTTCTATAATTATCTTTTATTTTCTTTTGAAGACTATTAAGCATTGCAAAGAGCTCAATTTCAAGGCTAGGAGATACACAACAAGCACCTGAAAATCCTGAAATTTAGTTCCCAAGGAAGTCCCTAAATATGATGCCAAATTTTGAAATTTGAGTGATGAGTGTATAAATTCCTTGAAAATTTGGAGAAAGAGTTTTGTCATCCCTAGTAATTTTACTTGACTTCAACATATTTGTTTTGAGGGGAAAATACCTGTGATCTATAAAAAAATAAAATAAAATTATTGATCACTCACTCATACTTTTGTGTTTATGTTACGATTCACTTTTCAAGGATTATGATTTTAGGTTTAGGGTTAATTTTAATTCTAAATTTGATTATGTTTTAATATTTGAAGAAATGAGTTTTAGAAATATAAATAATAAATTATTGAGATATAAAATAAATTTAAATGGTTGGTATGTCTTCTATGTTAGTAGTTATCCCTATTTAACAAAAAATATTATTAATGGAAAACGTTTATAGTTTAAGGATTAATTAAGGTATGATTAAAAATAATTTTATCTGAAAAAAGATAAATTTATCGATTGATTGAAATAAAATTAGTATTTAAGGTATTTATTTCCAAAAATAATAAAATTTAATTATCGATTAACACATAATAAAATTCATCGAGTCTTTTTAAAAAAAAAAACAAAATTTTGAAGGATTAAGTTTTCTTTCTCTAATAATAAATTACTCAAATCGATTCGGTTTGACAAAATGTGTCAATGATGCTTTTAGGCCTGTTGCACTATAATCAGACTAGATTACATATGTTTGTGTATATATATAAAAGTATGTTTAATTACGTGGATTTTTTTTAAGTTTTCTATGATTAATTAATGCTTTTAATTAAAAGAATTGAAAATTTAATTAAAAAGTTTCATTTTAATATTAATAAATTCATTTTAATATTTTAAATATATCATATAATTCTTTTGAAAGAAATTAAAAGTCACTGTAGGTATACATTGGACAAAACAGGTCAAGATGGAATAACAAGGAACAAAATATCATGTTACTTCACTTTACCAAATTCATTAATAATAGATTGAAATATTAAACTCAAGTCATTTCATCATCCACGCAAACATATTGAATACATGTAAACCTAAATATTTAAACAGCCCTTATCATAAATTTCTCTAATTAATAATTTTGGTTTGCCTCTCTTATTTTTTAATTTTTTAATTAATTGATGTCTCATTATTAGTTCAAACAAAAGGGAAAGACAACACTGCTAAAGCTAAATCAAAATATCAAGGGTTGGCAATATGATGAGGGGTCCACCGTAATGACACCAGCCACTTAAAAAAATAAAATATGCAAATTCTTTTTCACGATTGCTTGTTCTTTAGTGAAAAATCTGCCTTTATTTTATAATAAAAAAAATAAAAAGGCTAATAGTTAAGAATAAATGACAGGGATATTAGTTTGTCCATACCCGCACATTTCTTTCGTTAAATCATTCTCCATTTTACCGAATACTTTGTGCTTCCCACATTTTTCCATTTTTCAATTTTAAGAAAATCTGATATTTTGGGTTTCGTATCTTCGAATCCCATCAAACCGTAGCCATGCCTCTTCTGATGTAGCCACCGTTGCTCCTTCCAAACAATAATATCTTCTAATCGCTACATTCAAAATATAATGTTTTTTTTCTTATTATAATAAGAAGAAAACGAGGAACTCATTATTTTGGAGCCCACAATATCTCATAAAATTATTTTCTTCTCGACTTAAACTAAATTTATTTATTCTGTAATGCAATTAAACTTATAAATATGTTTATTAAAAGTATTTACGAAAACATTTATTCAAACACTCAGTATTAAATAGAAGTGAAGCATTAAATTTCTGTAGAAGTTCCACAGCAAAAGCAGAATGGATAAGCCGTGCCCTAACTAACAGAGCTAACCAAACATATCACAAAACCTGATACAGTATTATGACATAAAAGAGGACAATAGAAACAGACACCAACCAGTTAGCACTTCCTTCACTCAACCACCAACAATTATTGAGCAATTCTAACCCATGCTATACCCTAACATCAAATGCCTTCAATCATACACACACACACACCATCTTCAACTGTGAAAAAGCACCATTCAACTATACCAGATAAAAATATTCATGGCAAGAAGCTAGCACATTTTACAGCATCAAATGATTACAAAAGGCTAAAAAATTAGTGGAATTTTGTCAAAATTTAGAATATCTGATAAAAAATGGGATTTTTTATTTTTAAATGCCTTCCCCCATATCTTCTGTTCTTTCTTTTTCGTCTCCTTTGAACCACTCTTCGTTGTGCGGGTTTTGGGTTAGGTAACCAACTTTAAATTTAAAAACAATATAAGTAAATTAAATTTAAAAAAAATAAGTAAAAACTAAGAATTTGAATTTTTTTTTTTACCTTGTCCTAATTAGATTTTGTAAGAATAAGAAAAATAGGTGTGTATAAATATTGTATGATATAAGCAAAAAGTTATAGTTTAAAATTTCAATGCGATCTACGAGGCGAAAATACAGTTGCGGGACCCACCAACCTCCACTTACTGAACAACAACCTCAGCATCGGAGCCAGTGGCACAGGAACCATACAGACGCAAAACACACACTTGACAACATGGGAAATTGTCGGTCTCTCTACCTCAAACCCACCACGCCGCACTCTTGTGTTGTGTTCACTCTTGTGTTGTGTTCTTTCAGATAAATTCAGTGCCGTTACAATTGTTATGACCACTATTACTGCAACTATAAGGAAGGTTTAGATTCAGATTTATTTATTTATTTAATTATAAATTGAAAAGAAATCAAGCTGGCGGTTAAGAACGTTTCTGCGGCGGCTGCGGAGGCGGAGCACCTTGGCGTCACGCTGATTTCCGACGCAGAAAACCTCGCGACTGTTGAAATCCCCGAAACCGCGCATCAAGTTAGCACCGGTATGTTCCTCCTTCTTGGCTACACTCTATACACTGCTACTGAATTGGGAATTTTTGCAAGATGAATGAATTGGGGAATATTTGCAGATTCATGGTTTCAGGTGGGGTTTGTGCTCACGACGGGCATCAACAGCGCGTATGTGCTTGGATATTCTGGGACCATCATGGTGCCCCTGGGTTGGGCAGGGGGTGTTATCGGTTTGATTCTCGCCACTGCGATTTCGCTCTACGCGAATGCTCTTATTGCTAAGCTTCATGAATTTGGAGGAACAAGGCATATTCGATACAGAGATCTTGCTGGATTTATATATGGTATAATTCTATGTATTTGTCTCTGAGTAAATACATAACGTAACACAAAATCGATAATTGGCTACTACTAGCTGCTTTTTCTCTTGCTGTGTATGTAAGTGAATAAGCATATATGCTTATGGTTTTAGTTATCGTCTCTCACTAATTTTCTTATTGCACAGGAAGAAAAGCTTATTCCCTCACATGGACTCTGCAGTATATCAATCTTTTCATGATAAATGTTGGCTACATCATTTTGGCTGGTTCGGCTTTGAAGGTACATGGGGCAACACTTGTGTTTCTTCAACCGTGTTGAGACACGCTTTGTTTGATTTTAGGTCATTTTTCCGTGTTTAATTCTAAGTTGAGGAATTGATTTCAGAAACATATAATCGAATTGAAGTATTTTTAGGTAATTTTTATATAATCAACTAGGAGAAACTTAGTTTTTTTTTTTTTTTTGGTAAATTTTTTGACAGAGAAGTTTATTTAGACAGACACCAAATTTTATTGGTAGTTTTTTAATAGCAAATAAAAACATTTAAATATGAATCACATCACTTCAAATCAATTTAATTTCAAATTTATCTTGTCATCTTTCCTCCAAGTGTATTATTGATGCAATCATAATTTTTCCTTCTTTTCAGTCATTTCTTCTTTCCTTTTATGCAGAATGTAACGCTTTTGAATCTTTATATCATCTGTTCATTAGTGATTTCATTTTCTCGTTTCTCAAGAAGCCTTCTAAAAGTTTTATTTAATGATACTTCATCTGCTTCATTCTTTGTCAATTCTTCTCTAGCTGCGTAATATTGACTGCATTATTGTGTTTCTGCATCAGAAAAAGCCATGCAGGAATCGTTTAGTACTTTTTAGAATATTTCTGGATCTTGTTTCTTCACTGTTGTGCAGGCTGCTTATGTTCTATTTAGGGATGACGATGTGATGAAGCTTCCGCATTTTATTGGCATAGCTGGATTGGTTTGTGCAATGTTTGCCATTTGCATTCCCCATTTATCGGCTCTTGGAATTTGGCTGGGATTTTCAACAGTCTTGAGCCTAGTGTATATTGTTACAGCATTTCTACTGTCGGTTAAAGATGGTAATCTCTCATTCTGTTACTTGTCTCTGTATGGGCCTGTGTACTTTTATCATACAATGACTTGATCTCGATGCTATACCGCTACTTCTTTAAATCAATTGCCCTTGTTGATACAATATTTTCACCTCTGAATTTAACGATTTTCACCAACATGTTAAATGCCGTCTAAACATTTTCATTAAAATTCCTTCTATGAATATAGCAGAAAGAAATGTGCAAGACCGATGCTTGGTTTTCTGTTTCCAGTCCTCTTGGAACAAGTTTTTCTCTAATTAACGTTCATGTTATTATGAATGATGATTAACTGGGCTATCTGAAGCAGAGATAACTAGTGTTCTGGCATACAACATCTTACATTCATGTTTAAATCTTGAGTTAATTCGTGGTGTTTCTTTATCCCGTTCCATCCATAATCTCATTATCTTGGCTTGTTTCGACTTTTAATTCTCTTTGTATGCTTATCAATGAATATAACGTCCCTCATTTGTGATTTTGGCCTGCTGCTGGTTTTTTGTGGGCAGACAATTGTTTTAATGATAAAGGACACAGATAGATCTAAGAGTGCCATTCTTTTATGTTGTCTTTCAGCTTATGTCTTGTACTATGATATAGTTGGTGAGACTTTTTGAGGAATTTGCAACCCTCATTGTTGATTTACCTTTATTTATTCACCACTTGTTTCTCAATGCAAGTCAAAGGGTATTTTGTTTGTCTAGATTAAAGGTACCTTCCTTAAGGAAAATAAGTACATACCATTTGAAACCAACCAATTGGAGTCAAAAATAATTCTTTGAGAACTAGCAAAAGGATATCAATTTAATCTTAAACAATATACAGTCCTACTCTTTCATTTATATACTAGAATATGGTTCGAAGTTCGAATCATGTTACAGAACATTCACAATAAAATGATGATTAGCATCTTTTTCATCCCATTTCTCTTACACCTACTTTTCATTTTCAAGCTTTCAATTAGGCTTAACCATTCTCCTGAGTTTTCCTCATGGGTGACTTTACAACAATTGAGAATCTTATTGTTTTACTTCAGAACAATCGTTTTTCTCTATGCTTAGTTTTTTAAGTTATTTTATATTTTTTTAGCTTCATGAACTCGGTGCGAATTTGCATACTAACCTCACCCCCTTGCATCAATAGGTATAGAATCACCACCTCGTGATTATAGTATTCCGGGGACATCAACTGGTAAAATATTCACAACAATTGGGGCATCTGCTAATCTTGTGTTTGCATATAACACAGGAATGCTGCCTGAGATACAGGTAACATGCAAGATTATACATATTGATTTGTTGAGTTTTGTGTGGATTAATGAGCCTCTTGAAAGTGAGTTTTGTTTGGTTGTAACCCTCACAGGCAACCATCAGGCCGCCAGTTGTCAAGAACATGATGAAATCTCTGTACTTTCAGTTTACCGTTGGAGTTCTGCCGTTGTATATGGTAACTTTTGCAGGATACTGGGCTTACGGATCTTCAACACCAACCTATTTGATGAATGGTGTAAATGGTCCAGTCTGGGCTAAGGCCATGGCCAATATTGCAGCCTTTCTTCAATCGGTCATTGCATTGCATGTACTAACTTCTAAACTACAATTCATATGCCACTAACTTCTAAACTGCAATTCATATGCCACTAAATATTTTATTTCAATTGTATCACTGGCCTAATGACCCCTCTTTTCTGTTTTTGGTAGATATTTGCGAGTCCAATGTATGAGTATTTGGATACCAAACATGGGATCAAAGGGAGTGCCCTGGCTTTTAGGAACTTGTCATTTAGAATCTTGGTGAGAGGTGGCTACCTCACTGTAAATACGTTTGTATCAGCTATATTGCCATTTCTTGGAGATTTCATGAGCCTCACTGGAGCAATCAGCACATTTCCTCTTACATTTATCCTTGCAAACCATATGTACCTGATGGCACATAAGAACAAACTAACGTCCATCCAAAAGCTCTGGCATTGGATCAATATTTGTTTCTTTGCCATCATGTCTGCTGCGGCAACTATTGCAGCCCTGCGACTTATAGCTTTAGACTCCAAAACGTACCATCCTTTTGCAGATTTATGATTAAATGCATTATATTCTTTTAGTAATTCATTAGATAGTGTTTAGGGATATGCTTCAATATGCTTTCCTTAAAAATAACTACTTGGCCTATCTCAATGATATGCAAAGGGTTCTTTTGCCATGTAAGAAAAAATTATTTCCACTTTATTTATAAATTAACATTCTCAAAATGAAATTCGTGTCAAAAATTTATTTTTGCTATCTTCTACCAGACATGACCATCCTTTATTCCTATGTTATCATCTTTATACCATTATGTCGGTTTGTTAGAATTTACTGCTAAAAGAGATACTAATTTATAACAAATTATGTGTATTTTTATTGTTTTCATATGTACTTATCTAGTATGTTTATTTAAATATAATAATCTTTGTCTTTTTAAGAACTAAATCCTATTATTTCTTAAATAAGTACTTTAAAAATTATTATTTCAAATGTACTTATTTTAAATTTAAACAAATTGAGTTGTAAAAGAATCTTATTAACTAGCAGTACTAGTTAAATATATTAGATAAATTTGTTAACTTTTTCTTTCAATGTGAACCAAAACTACTTCCCAAACTAGGGTTAAAACAAATTCAATTTCTTGAAGATATAGAAATCACTAAATCCTGGCTTTCTTTTCATCAAAGCCTTTCTCGACAATGTAGAGTTTATACTTTTAATCACTTACAAAACATTAATGATTAAATAACTTATAAATTAAGTAATACATTTATTTATTTCTCAATAACATTTGTTTACTTTTGCTTAGTTGACCAGTAACCTAAATTTGCCTTTTGTTAAATATAACTTGAACTTGCACTTAACTATTGTGGTAGTAAACAGACTTTTGATTGAAGAGTTAACAAGCATTTATAGAAGCTATCAAGTTGAGAATCCGATATTTTCGAGAAACATATTTGGACAGTGTCAGTTCGGACACATATCACCTATGAAGCAAGAAGCAGTTAAAAACAATCTGAATTTATACGAGGAAGATTTGCAGAGGGTGACCAATTCTTAAAAAATGAATACAACACCCGCCCAATATCAAAACCACGATGAACTCATTTTCTGATTCGTTGTGTCACTATGCCAAACTTGATTTAACGACAACAAATATCCTAAAAAGACAACTTTAATGTATATTTCTACAATTGAATTTTGACATTCTTTTGGGTAGATAACCAATGTCCAATTTTCCGATATAAGACCATTTTGAAATAATCTGATGTTAACTCCTGAACCTGCCATCATTAAGAAACAGAAACCGTGTTAGATGTCATGATACATTCAAGATACCCATGGCTTCTTAATTGTGCATTTAAGAGAAAGGACATAGGAGACAAAAATGCTTAGCTAGATGCTAAGGAAAAGGTTTGCTCACCACACTGACTATGCATGTTTGGTATAAACTAATTTTTTTAAAAGTAAATTTTTTTTTTTCTAAAAACTCTCCTGAAACTAACAAAATAAGCAATTACTTTCCAAAATAAATTGAATCAAACATGCAATTAAAATTATTGACTTCAGAATTAACAGAGGTAGGTTTAAAATTATCCGTTTTGGGTTGGTCTGAAGTAAATTCCATAAGTTAAAGGCCGCATTAAGCTAATCTCATAATTCGTAAACTGAGCTCACAATCTACAACTAAATTCAGTACATGTATATTGTGTGGACGCGTTGTACTACAATATCCGTCAGAATGCTTCAAACATCACGTTTAGAAAAATATGGCTTGGCCGACATGTCAACATATAATTCTCTTTTATGTCAATTGTTTATTAATAAAACATAAGATTTAAGAAAAAGCTCAAGGCTCTCACACAAACAACAAACAACAGATATTTGTTGTAATCAAATTTAACATCTAATAGAATTAAAAACGGTGATACATCAGATGCATGTTTAAACCAGACATGTATTGACATCTCACCTTGCTGGCATCATCCAGAAACTAACTTCACGATAATGCAGATAGAGTTCAGAAGTATAAGAGGAAATCTTAGGTACTGTGTTGCATAAATGAGACCTAAAACCTGGCCTTTGAAAGATTTTGTCTGGCCAGCTGAAAAATCTGATAAGCCCCATCCTCTAGGTGCAAGAAACCGGTCCTCGTTTAGTATTGCTAGTGCATTTGCAAGAAGCAGGAACCCCTCAAGTAATGTCCACAAACCCATTTACCTGCAATGTAAAGAAAACCAACAAAGCTTACAAAAAATTCCAAGTCATTTGCTCTACTGTTTCTATGTTGTTCACCTATAAACAGAAGTGGGGAATAACAAATAACTACGACAAATAGTGTTGCCCCTCAATCCCCTGAAAATGAACTGTCTCAATCTAGAAAATTTCTATAATAAAGGGAAGCTTAATTTTAATTCATCAAATCAAATACTGCATCCTTAATATTCTTTAAATTAAGGAGAAATGTTAGAACCTTACTTTTAAAAATCATAATTAGGGTGATTTTTAATAGGTTGACAATGTAAACCTTTTATACTAACATCTATCAAAATTGAACTCATACTGAATAAGCGTTGGGAAATCCTAGCATTCATCTAAATTCAAAAACGTGACTAATGAATTACAGAAAAATGGAAGATATGATCATATATACAAAGACTACTTAATGCCTTCAAATCACTGAAAAACTAAGCACTGGCAAGTAAGAATAAGGGTCAAATTCATTCTAAAGTATTGACCGAGGCAGATAACAGCCAGAAACACAGTATGAAATCATGCATCGGCTACTATGGATCCAGCAGTTCCCTACATTTACTAGTCTCTATTACCTCAAAAAGGCCAATGACCATTAATGCAGCTGATAATTTCTAGAGAAAAAGGAATCATTAACCATAAGCATGAAATGAAACAGTTAGCAGCGCTATGTAAGTGTGTTATATAACCAATTCCTAATCTTCAGATTGCCTCATATTTGGTAAACCATACCAGTCAAAATAAAGGATCAAGGAAAAGTAATAGTAACCATTAAATCAAAATGCAGCACGGTATCCCTGAATCTGATTTGGTAGATAATACTCTCTGTTGAAATATATGGGGAGAATACAGCAATGGAATACTTTCATTGTCAAAAAACTGACAGACTTAGTACAGGGTTGACAATTTTCCCTTAGCTGAAGGCCAGAAAATTCTCAATTTTATAAATAACTCTCATTCTCAATCGAGAAATTTCTAATTCAATTCGAAGTATAGAATACGAACACTTCAATGGTAGTTATCTTTTCCGACTCTCTACCCCCCTTTTTTTTTATTTGGGTGTCAGTAATAATTGTAAAGTACCCACTTCAAAAACATTGAACAATTGGCAGGACCAAGTGATTTGAGATGTAGATCGGAATTCACGGTGATAGAGGAACTTGGATCAAACAACAGATATAAAAACTAATTTTAATGAGTGCGGAACCCTAGATCTGCCAACAAATCTAACATCCAAAGGACCCAAAAAATTGATTTTTAAAAGAGAACGAACAAAGGACCACCTAAAACTTCGATTGAACAGGGGCGCAAAGAATAAAAAATATAAAAAAAATGAAAAAGAAAAATGGAGGAATAGAGGAGCTAACCTGAGAGAGGAGAACGAAAGAAGGGTAGATGGCAGCGGCGAAGTGGAAGTGAATGGTGAAATCAGAGAAGACAACAAATGGCACACCACAAAAGGGGAAAACCGAACCTTGCCAAAGTGCATCCTCTACTAGCTTTTTCTTAATTTGGATAAATTCCATTTATTTTTTACTTCTTTTTATTTCTTTTTCCCATCCTTTTCTCTGTTTTTTTCTATAAAGAAGCCTTAGTAAAAAAAGATCTATAACTATACTTGTATTTTTCTTAAGTAGTTTTATTAATACATATATATATATATATATATATTAATACTTCCATAAATATAACACATTACTACTTGTATTGCATAATATTATATATAATATATGTCATATTTAAACTAGTTGTATAAGTAATATATTCATTAAGTAATGTAACATTTTATTTTATTTAATAAGTATAACAAAAAAATTAATTTTTACATTTATATATATATATATATATATATATATATATATATATACATATATATATATATATAATAAATATTATTTTTAAAAATATATATATATATAATATATATAAAATATT
>Ga0099824_1004780_pt1 | contig 19370 bp, 10 predicted proteins | sample SiratrowhiteBW_FD_76837 | JGI IMG/M metagenome (GOLD analysis project Ga0099824, IMG submission 76837) | Root nodule microbial communities of legume samples collected from California, USA - Siratro white BW | ecosystem: Host-associated > Plants > Roots > Nodule | place: USA: California... | reverse complement strand
AGTCCAACGGTGGGCTCCGCTTGAGAAACTGATGAGGTATGGAAACAGAAACTTAGAGAGAAGTCAGAGGAAAAGAGGTTAGGGGTTTTTAGAGAGATGATGGCTTGAGTTGAAATGAGACTTTACTACTTACTTTTTCTATAAATACGCGTTTTTAGTTTAATAATATAATAATCAGTGCTCATTCCACTTTTACCATTTCACTCAAATGACAGATTTTCAGGTTATTACAGTCACAACTCTTATGTTTTCGTTTTCAATAGTAAAATATAATACTTTTTAAATAACTTTTAATATTTTTTTTGTCAACGTGATATTGATATAAATTTTGTTGATAATTCACTTCTGTTAAAAAAATAAAAATAACAATTTATAATAAAATCTCTTAGTTTTTATCCATAAAACTCCAACATAAACTTCAAATTTAGCTATTCTCCAACAATCATTTTGAATTAATTGTAGATGTTTAAATAATTATAAATATTTATTATCAGTATTTCATTACAAATATTTTTAAAAATACTTATAACAAAGTTGAATCTTATTTTATAATAGATTATTTAAATTCACTTTATCAATATAATTATAACAATATAATAATTTATTATTATATTATTATGTAAAAATCATTTATATAATCAACACATTTTAATAAAATTCCCGTGTAATTTTACTTAAGATTAAAAATCCGTATAATTAAAAAGAAAAAATTGTTAAATTAATTAAATTTAAAAATTCATAAAATGCATAAATATCTGTTAATTATATTTATAACTAAAAGCTTAACACTATTCATCCATTATAATTATAAGTAAATTATTAGTTGTGTTCATCTTCCCTTTATCATCTTCTGGAAGATAATTTTTTTTCTCTCAAAAAAATGTGTGAAGAAGCATGCATGTACAATGAATCAGTAACACATTTACACTTGAAACATCATCGTCTAACAAGTAGAGCTATCTCAGATGCAACTATCAATTCAAAATCCCATGTCTCACTTTTGGTCTGACAAACCAAAAAAAAATAAAAATACTAAAATTAATAAATTTTAAATACTTTAAAAATTTAAGGTTGTAGTATTTTAATATTTTTGATCCTTATCGTGACAGTGCTGTAAAGTTTCTGTTATTATTTAAACAAATAAGTGGAACCAAATGTCCACATCTTCTCTATTAAAGGTAGGGAAAATTATTGTCAAGTTATTTTGGTTACTAAATTTTATCGTATGAAATTAAAAATTAAAAATTATTAATTTATCCATATAATTTGTTTCTATAAATTAATAAAACTCTAATCCTTCTACATTTATATTTAAGTAAGAGTTTTGATTTTCATCTGCTTGCTTGTGGAATACATATATACTCGTATTCATTGATTATTAACGTAAAATTAATAATTTAATAAAGTGATGTCAATTAAAACAAGATCTTGAGTAATATTATTGAACCCTAATATAAATTATTCAAGCACAAGTCATATTCAAATAATATTAAAAACTAAATAATTTTACAAAATCATTAAGAGTAACGTTTGATAACTTTTTAACGAAACTAAATTTAGAATAGTTGCATGTTGTTCTGTACAATCAGTATACAGACATGGCCTGCATATACGTACAAAGAATAATTTTACGGTCACATACGTAAATGGCTGCATATACGTACAAGGATAATTTTACGGTCACTCAGAATTGACATTTGTATATACTATATATAGCGTAAATAATATAATATTCCAACACAACTTTTCAAAGCACAAATATTTTATTATAAATTGAAACCATGTTCAACCTCTCATGCATTATTTTACTATTTAATAAAATATACACTCATATATATAAAAATCATTTTAATATCGTATATTATTTGTTTCTTTACATGTAAATAGCTCTTAAGTGTCAACCAGTCATTTGTCAATTTTTAAAAACTTCCATGAAGAAACACAACCTTATAACCGGGATGATACAAGTTATTTATTAATATACAAAATTATTGTTTTAGAAGGAGAAAACAACAACACATGGAAGAGAGTATTACACCATATTTAACCTATGGAATAATTGTGAAAATCAGACTATGGTACTATTAATTTTGAGTAAGTTTGTTTAAAATAATTAATTTTTGAATGAGAGAAATAAACTTTTACACAAGGAAATAAAGTGGAAAAGAGATAAAATTGATTAACAAAGTTATAAATTTTTAAATTAAGAACAACTAATCTATTTTTTTTACAACTTTAAGTTATTGTTTTGAAAAGAAAAACTTATTTTACAAGCGCTTATTTTCTTACTTTTTTTTTTCTCTAAATATTCTATACCTTATTAAAGTTGTCAACTATTTTTTCTGTGAATCATTTAATAAGATTTGACTCAAAGTTTAAATAGGTTACAATTTTTTGTCAGGCCTGTACCTTATTTTGATTCGTTTTAAAAATTTAAAAATTAAATAAAAGATTAAAAATAAAATAGGTATCTTTAAATTAAAGTCATATTAATTAAATTAATTTTAATTTTAAATATAATAATTTAATATATATATATATATATATATATATATTAATAAAGTAATAATATATTACTTTATACAGTATAATTATTATTTCATAGAATGAACCTGTCCCTAGACTTACATGAGTCCAATCTAAACTCATTTAGCTTGTATTCTAAATGGAGTGGGTATAAAATGTTCTAGTTCACTTTATATCACGATTTTGTACATCTAATTTGATTATTTTGTGAGCTAATAACTTAATGGAAAATCAAAATCATAAAAATAATAACTGATTTTTAGAATACAAGTCTTTAAAATTATCTGATTAAAAAAATAATAAAAGACATATGATGTAAGTGTTGAAAATAAAAGGTAACGTGATATAATAAAACTTACCTAAAATAAAGTCCCACATTGAGTTTAAAGAGTGAAAGTACAGTGAGGGGTTGTTATCATAAACCTCACCTTGGACCCATTATAGATTTTGAACTAATTAAGTTTGGGTTGCTTTCACCCTAGTTTCATGAGATGATGAGGTTGATGTGTGTGAAGTTATTAAACTCCACAAACAAGAAGCAAAGGAACTAAAGTGATGTAAGAAAGCATTGAGTTTGGGTTAGTTAGTGCAAAAACTAAGTGAAAAATACATGCATGTGCACCATGGCTGGACTTCACAAACACCTATGATACCCTTACCAATGCCACTTGTCTCTGCAATCCTTCTCAGTGATTGAGACCAACAACACTGTCCTCTCCTCTGCTACACTTTTTAGGAAAAGTTGTCCTTAGCCACAACTCACAAAATTCATGGTCCCCTTTGCCTTAAGTGGTCCTAATTGCCCTACACTTTCTAACTTCTCTTACTCTCACATTCACACTCTACCATCCTCATACACCTGTTATATCAGTTTTTTCATCCATTAATATTCTTCTTTCAATACTTTCAACCTAATTTAATCTATACAAGAAATGTTCTATAAATGTTTATAACACTTCTGTAGGTAGAACAAAACATAAACCAGCTATTCAATAAACTAAAGTTAACCTATGTATCATGTGCACAAGTTATTTCTTTTTGCATCTCTCAAATCTTACTTTAATTTGTATGTAACTTTTGGACCATCTTTCCTTTACCACATGATCAAAAGGTTTGGCTTTGAAGCCATGTGAAAAGAATATTAATTGTATATAGAATTTGGAATGTTTTAAATAATATATAAGATCAAATGTTAGAATTTGAAATTTATCTTTGTTTTAAATTGGTCCATGGGCATGTAATTTCAAAAAAGAAAAACTGTACTTCTTCAAATCTATACTGTTAATTTGATATGGTTGATAACTTTGGTTCCAATATTCACAAGTTAGGTCACTATGACTTATTGGTTATTAAGAATAATAATTAGTAATGTTAGAAAACCTAATCAATATAAAATAATTAAAAAAGTGTTAAAAGGTTGAAAATAAATTAGAACTTTTCTTTTTAGATTTTCAGATCTATTTTTTTTCTAAACTGAACTATTTGATTTTAATTTTAAATTAAAAATCAAAATCAAACTGAAATATTAAATGCGATATTATAAATTTAGAATTAATTAGCAACTAAATGGGATATTATAAACTTAGAATTAATCTGCAACTAATAAACTAATAAATATGTATTGTAAAAGTTTTTGGATGATGCATTGTATTAACTTATAATAGGTTTATATTTCATTTTTTTAGCAGCACTAAGAAATAAATAAATAAGAAACTTTTGGGTGTTTCAACCTATATACAAACAATATAATTATATTGTGTTCAGTAAATGTAGATATGTTTAATAAGTCAAACAAGTACAGAATATTATAAGCATTCAAGATTGCTTGACAGTCAAATTTCTCTTTCATTACTCAAGAAGATATTTGTCTAATCTATTATATATGTAAAACCAATGCACATTTCTAGACAAATCACAATCAAACATTCCCACCAGACCTCCTTAAGACCAAGACCAATAAAAAACTCTGTAATTTTATTGTCATCATTGTATCCTTATTCGAACCACCTTGTCTAAAAGCAATTTGAATTTTGTCCAATTGTAAAACTCTAGTCATAACACAAGAGCTCCCAACCAAAAACTAACAAAATTTCGGTCTGGATTGGATATAAAAGTCAATATATTGAACTCCCACAAGTATATGCAAAAACAATATAGTACTAATCCAAATATTTTTCAACAATAGTTAAGGGACAATAATAAATGTAACTGCAATCATTACTATATATCTGTCCCTTCAAAATATGTTTATATACATCAAAATAAGATAATAATTTTATATTGTGATTTTTAACTATATAATTGAGTATATAAATATCACAATGTGAAAAAGAATTATATGCCTAATATGTTGAAGAGATTTAGAAATTATTACTTTATTACAATTTAATTATATATGCATAATGATTAGTGTAACATAGGTTGAATCATGTCATTAGTTTAAACCTTAATAGTAGAACTTTACGCATTATATATTTTTGCAAAATCCATTCAAGCCATTCTAACCTAATACTAATTCAACCTAATTTAGATGGGTTCACATTGCTTACAATCTATTTTATTATGATATTTAACACCACTCACTAATATTTTTTATTCACTAACATAAAACAAAAACTATTAAAATTTATCGAAATAAAATTTAGCACTCAATATTTTTTGTTGTTAATTGAAGTTCCCATAAAATCAAGAGTTAAACACAATTAAACAATAATAAAAGTTATTAGCATATGAATACATAAGTTTATATTTACATAACATGGTGCTATTAATCAAGGATGGTCATTGATATGTATGTGTCTATAAATATAAATTTGAAATACAAGGCAACCCAGAGATATTCTTCAAATTGAAGTAATGTTTGAGTTTACAATTATTTTGTGATGTGACCAAACCTTTAAAAAACTTATTTGTCAATTTTGACCCATATGAGAGAGAACCTAACATTGATCCACTGTTTGAATTATATATATAGTGTGCTCTTCTTTTAAGCACAACTATTATAAGGGTTATTCTGCATGCCTAACTGTGGTCCTTCCACACATCAATTATTAAAGAGAAACTATCTTTTGGTGTAGTTTCATGTTCTAGCCTCACATTCACAGTATGTTCTTATGCATAATAATAGTCTCCAATTCCCTCTAGACCTATGTTACATCCTTAATTCTTTTTAATTTAAAAAAAAAAAACTTATTATATTCATTAAAAGTCACACCATAAACCCAATCAGCTCTAATATAATAAATTTTCATATTATTCTAAAAGAAAAAGTAAATTTTAAATTTAAATCAATTTTATTAAACTAGTTTATAAAGTAAAATTTAAACATAATTCAATCTTATTAAACTAAACTGTTTATAAGGTAAGATTTATATTTCTTTATATATTATAACATTACTATATATGTATTTGGTAGACATAAAATTTATAACATTAGATTTTTGAAATCATTAAGTTGTTGGATATTAATTTTATAAAAAGTTAATCTATTTAAAAATTTGTTAGATTTACTAGTTATTGGATCATTTTCTAATTAAGACAATAACACCAAATATGAATTTTTTTCTCCAAAAGATAAACTAATCTTGGATCATTATATCTTTTAAAAGTTTTATATACACTTGAATAAATTTAATCACAATATTCTCTATTAAATATGTAACACATTCCATTAATATATAATTTACAATTTACTAATTTGCATTGAGACATATTGTGTTACCTACATCATAAGTTATGATTTTAGGTACTTCTGCCATTAAAATATATACTCATTGACACATTAAAATGATTGTGCATGCTTCTAATCTAGTATCTAAGAAGGGTTGAGTATACTTTATGAAGTGAATTTAACAAATTAGATTCTAGAAAGTGTAATGATACTCTACACGAAACCTTGGTTTGATGTGTAAACATCAAAGAAAAGAAAACACAGGTTTGTTAAGATTGATGAAAGCTCTCTTCACATGCTACCTTCTTTACGTGTTCAATTATCTTCCATTAATTAATTGGCTCATCTTCTTCATGTCTTCATGGCTAAAATAAAAAACATGCAAGTACACTTAAAAGACACATCATGAAACTGTTTCTTAGTCATGTATCCATGGTACTAGGATTTGGTGATTGGTGTAAAGAAAATCCAAAGGGTAAGCACCATTTCACACAAAACAATATACACATTTGCACATTTTGCTTAATAAGTAGAGCATATGACAATTGAGGGTGAATTTTGAATTTTGTAAATTCAATATGAAAATTGAGGGTGATTATTTGAAGATGCATTACACCTGCATCTATGAAATGACTTTGTCCTCCATTTTTTTTTTCTTACTCTAGTATTAAACACACACAATGAATTAATGATACAAATATACCTAAGTTTTATCCATCCCTATTTTCTTATAAACTTTAGAGATTTGATAGTTGATTTAAAATGTTTATCAAATAATTTCTAAGGTTAACTGCTGTTCATCATTCTAAAATGTTTGTGAAAATTAAAGAAATATATTACGTATTCAATGATACATTTACTTTTAAAATCAATTCTGATTTTGTCTATGAAAACCTAAATAGTTAAAAGATATTTCACTTAAATGAATTTTATAAGAATCAAATAGAATTCGCAATAGAATAAGAGATTAATTGTTTATAATTGGTTGGTTACATAGAGTTTTTTTTTTATAATATTAATAATGAAAAATCATTCAGTATTTTTAAAATGTAAAAAATATGTATATAGTAATTGTAATTTGTTAAAACTTAGACATTTAAATTTTTCTGTAATATTATGTATTTTCTAAAATTTTTAATGTTTTTCTTCTTTAAAAATGTTATAGTGCTTCAATATAATTATTTTCTGGATCCGTCACTAATTTTATCCAAAATTTATAAGGGAGTGTCTTTTTCATTATAAAATGATTAATTCAAAAATGAAAAATTATATTTGAAATAATTTTATTATAAAAAATTATGTAGATTACTGTGCAGGAAGGAAAATTTCTGAGTCGTGATTTTCTTGTTTATGTGAGACCAAGAACACTACTAAATTCACAAATGAAAAGCCCACAATAAAAAAGACTAACGAAATTATTTCCCAACTTGAGATTGAATGGTTTCTCTGAATTAGCCACGGAAAAAAGGTAATTACAAATAAAAAATAAAATAAAAAATATTTACAAGTTAAAAAATGAATAGAAGTATCTAGGAAAATAAATAATATTTGTTTATAAAAATGTACTACAAATTTTATAACCTGTGATAGAGATGGAGAGAAAAAGTAAATCTCTTTATTATTAATTCATTGGCTGTATCTGCGAATGTTTTAAGGTTTTGCTAGCTTTGTCAGTTGAGAAATTATATCCTCTCAACTCATCTTGTTCATCTTTCAAGGAATGTTTTGCTTAATTTGACGGTGTTTCCTTATGTTCTCAGAAGTTTGATGTAAGTCTAATTTACTTTTTCTATTGTTTGGGAAATAGATAATTTTCAAGTAAAGAAAATTATTTAAAATTAAGAGTAGATTTGATTTTGATTAGGGAGTACGTCTCATATTCGAATGATTAATATTGTGTTTGGATTAATTTTGAAATAAAATTGGTCACTTGAAAATGTTTGATTTTAGTTAAATGTCTTAATATTTTGAAACTGTACATAATAAAATATAACAATTTAATACTGAAATAAATTATTATTTTATTATTATATAATATTTTATTAAAAAATAAGTGTGAAATAAAAGTAATTTGTAAAGAATAGTGTTGAAAGTAGAAAGTAGAATTTTTCTTTAGTTAAGTATTGTTGTGTGTTTTATTCGGTTTTGAATGTGATAATTAGTTAAAATGGTTAATTTAAGTTGTACTTGTTAATGAAAATAATATATAGATTTAAGTAGTAGTAAATTGGATTAAAAACCTCTATAGAATATACAAAAGTGAATTTTAGAAAGTAAGTTATCATTTTTTATAGTGAATATCTGACTTTATTAATGATTCATGGATTAAAATATCATGAGAAGTTAAGGCAAAGTATTGATATGAAATATTATAATTCTATTGAATGAATATATGGAATGTTAAATTAGATTATTGAGGTAATATACTTGATATGATACACGTTATTTTTAATGCTGAGTGTCTAAATTTAAGAAGAGATATTTTAACTTTATTAATGGTCCAAATCACATGGATTAAAATATCATGTGATAAAAAGTTGAGACAGACACTACTATTATATATGTTTGATTATATAATTATTTATAGAATAAACTTACTTAAAATTATGGATATTTATGTAAATCAAATATATAAGACATATTTAATACAATACAATTATGTAAAAAGATGTCTATTTTGTATCTTGTATGTATTGGAGTTAGGTTTATTATAAACCAACAATGCTTTGAAATTGATCATGTAAAGTTGATTTGGTCTATTTATTATCTTGTATCCATTAAAACTGAGATTAGTATTTTAAAATAAACCAGATATAATTGATTTAATTTGTTTGCTATCTTATATTCATTAGAGTCAAATTTAACAATATTTTGAAATTAATCATATATAATTAGTTTGATTGATTTAAGTCATCACTAACATGTATTTCTATGTATAAATAACTTACCTTTTTTTTGTTGTAATTGTGCTTGGTATATGAATATATGATATTATCAATCCAGGAAATGATTTTAGATAGACTTAGATAATTTTTGTCATATATATTTACATAAGTCCTTGTCCACAAATAGTAAAATGTTTTCTTGTTATCTCACAACTCAACCCTTGTCTACAAGATTTTATGCAAGTTGAGATTTTTCTTCAAAATTTACGGGATTGTTCTCATTAAAAAAAGTGAATTTGCATAGGATTCCTAACAAATAAGTTCTTTTTCAATATAAATACCTTCTAACTAATTACCATTTTATTTTATAGAAATCAATTTGATATAATGACAATATTTTGATTGATATGCAACCAACAAAATAATATCACATTCTCATCAAATCATTTGAACATATCCTCTATTTGTAAAATTGTATTCAGCACATCATCACATAATTTCATTATTATTGTATGAACGTGATAAAAAAATCAACATACAATTAGTATTAGAACATTCTTACATCTCCTTATATCAACATAAATAATTACAAAGTCCTTTTAAGTGATATAAGAAATATCCAAAACAACAACTATTACTCATATTTGGCCTGAGATATGACAACTCCATTAAATGACTTACTTGGGCCGTCACAAAGAAATCATTCACAGTATTCCTAATATATTAATATGTGAATATCAAGCTTATTCACACATATATAAACATTATTGCTATTATCTTATTGATTTAAGAACTAAAGAGGTTAGTAATAATAAACATTTTGCTATTTGTCATAATGTGATTAGGGATGTTATCCTCCTTGACTTTACCACATTTTTACACTTATTTTAAAAAAATAAAAAAAATATAAACAGAGTAATAAAAGTTTTACTGTACTAATTTTCTTTGTTCTCCAGACTATAATCTTTATCAGTTTCTGATAGAATAGTCTGGTCTGTTTTAAAATCACTAATAGAATAAATGATCTTTTTTGTCCCTAGTATATAGATCGATAAAATTTAATTGCTTAAAACTAAAAACTATTATTTAATCTCAAAATATGTTTGATTAGATCCTCAGTCTTCTATAATTTTTATAATCAAATCCTATACTTAATAAAAGCAACACAAATTATTATTTTTCTAACTAGTTAAAGTCATCATAGACTAACTCAAGACCCAATTAATTGCAAAGAACTTACAGAATCAATACATCTTTTTAAATTAATACAGAACTAATGAAACAAATTGTTAAAGCAAAAAGTAGAAGTTGGCACTTAAACTACCAATCAATGGAGCAAATTAGCAATATCAAAGGCACTACCATCATAATTAAACCAGTAAAGGACAAATAACAAGTATATAAGCTGGCATTTAACCAACCACAAGGAGCCTCAGAAAATGAGATTTTACATAAAAAAATAACATGGGGGGCGTAATTCATTTTTTCATCTTTTTTTTACAAAGGCAAAATAGACTAGCACAAAAGAACAGTGAACGGAGTCACTGCTATTGCTGTCAGAAACAGTGGTTTCCATGTTAAAGGGAAAAGGTATATGTTGTTTTAGAATGTACATACCCAATGGCTCAAGACAAAACCCTCACACTTGTTACCATCTATCAACAGCATTAATAATCTAGTGAGGAACTGGTTTCAGCAGTTTCATCCTCACTGAAGCTAGAAGGCATCTCTGCAGCAGATCTGCATGTTCATACATAATGCCATTAGAAAAAGGATACTTTTATGTTTAAAAGCTTCTTTACAAAGTTATTTTTGGCCTATTTTAAAAGAGAAGAGAAACCCAAAAAAGGTTTAAAGCCAAACACTACCTAAATAAACATGCTCATGATCTAATAAAAATATTGAGGACCTGAGTGATCATATATTGTCATGAGAGACAAAAACAAACATAGAAACACCCACCTATGAATTTTCCTTTGCTCCATCTCAGCAACAGGTGACGGTTTCACATGATATTGTTGAAGCATGTCAACTTTAGCTCGCTTTGCAAGCTATAGACATAGTAAAGCAAAACATCATATACATGTGTGGAAGGAGGGTAGTGAGGTCATTAGGAAATCAAATAATCACATTCCAGAAGGACAATTTAGACATCTAAAACTAACCATGATTTCATTTGGAAGCCTGCCTGCTCCATCTACATCGCGGTATGCATTTTTTGCTTTCTGGTCCACCTTAAACATTTCTTCCTGCACAAAATATAAGCATTTTAAACCATCTGTAAGCATGATAAATTGATCATTACAAATATAACACAGAAATGTAGTAACAAACCTTTGCCATCCTAGCAGATAATGCTCTTTCTTCAGTATCCATGGGAACACGGGAATTTCGGATTGAACTAGAAGGTTTAGATTTTACATGTCCACTCCTTTGTATTCTCTTTGGATTGATCTTATCATAACCATGCATCATCAAGTCTTTTGGCTTAACCGCAAGCTTCTCTTCAAAGTGATCACTATGGTTAGAAGCAGAATCAGATCGCATCCCCTCAACCCCATGCTTATAGCTCATTCTATGATTCTTAGCACTGTTATAGCCAGATGCTTCTCCAGTAGAGTCTTCATACAAATCTGGGAAAGGGGTCCTTCCAGAAACATGAGTGGTATAAGCGTAGAAAGGTTGCCTTTGTTTTATATTCTGAAGGGCTTTATGATCTTGTTTATCCTGGAAATCAGATTCATGCAAGCAGCCAAAGTCAGCTCCTATATGCAAATCTTGGGAATTAAATTTAGTATAATGCGAATCGTATCTCTGCAAATGCATATCACATAATCAATGCTATTTTTAAATCCAAGATTATTTTTGTTAATAAGCTATTCTACTAGTTCCATTTTGGTAGTTTACTGGCAATGGTAATAACCACTCCAGTCCATTTCTTTATCATTACCACTAATCTAGGAAGCACCGACACCTCTGTAGAATAGTACATTGTCGGGTCCAAAACTTACTTGGACACGACAACGACACTTGTTTGACAACCTCCAACACGTGTTTGACATTCCTCAACAGAGGCACAATTTTAAAAAAATTCAGTTCAAATGCCTCTTCAATTCGGGTTGAGCATAAGCAAAGAAAGTGAGCAGACTCCAATTATTGGACAACACTTCCTAAATACTACTATAACAAAAAGGTTAAAAAAAATTAAAAGAAAATAGATCATTATAAATAATACATCACTCATTTTTTTAGGTTTGTTTTCATCAGATTTAACTTATTGTAACTATTAAGATATGTGTTTCTTATTTAGAATTCTATTGTGAAGGGTGTCATTGCAGGGAAACTGTAATAAATATGTTTTTATAGTGTGAATTATATAAAACTAAATTTTCGATTGAGATTTTTGTCACGTTGATTACATATATCAGTGGTGTCGTTGTATCCTATATTTTGGACATTACTTTGTTCTGGTGACTGTGTCCATGTTGGAGCCGCTAAAGCCTAAACCACTCCATTTTCCCAGCCACTTTTAGAAATCCAAAATGTAAAAATGAGAGAGATTAAACAGAAAATTGTGGCCAGGGGTGGGTGACAGGATGCTAGACTTGGCAACAAGAGGTACTTATAGCTATCAAATATGGTTATATGGGTATGAATACAACTGTAAACAATTGTTTCAAAGAGAAATGGTTTGAATAAATGTCATAAATTTCAATAGTCAAAAAGTCAGAACCCATAAATAATTATGATTTAAAGAAAAAGTATTAATTACTAAACTCATAACATAAATGCATTAGAAAGGTCACTTACAGAGCTGAGATGGGGTTTTTTTGCAGCAGAGATTTCTGGAGAATTCAGAAGCGGAGGATCTGCTACACAGAATGGTTCTGCCATAGCACCAATAGATTATAAGGTACCGATCAATCTATTCTTAAAATCACTCAATGCATTTAGAAAATGATCATGAGTTAACGACAGAAAAAATAATGCTTCATGCTTCATTATTTTTTCACAATTTGATGTGTAGCAGACAACAACACATTCCTTTAACCCAAAATGGAAAATTACATTTTTTCAGTTTCAACACTAAACAGCATTAATCTTACAAAATTAATTGAATGAGACATCAAATGGGAGAATACAATATGATGCAACCTACCATTAGCTGGATCTTCAGTTTGGCACTCGAAGGCCCCCGGAGGAAGTGGATCAAATTCTATACCAAGAAGTGGACCATCTTCCTCATAATGCCTTCCTAATTGCTTCTTAACAGCAGTTATAGCAGCATGTTCTATCTCGCCCTTCACTTTCAAATACCCTGATGGCTTGTATCCCACGTTAACTGCACCTTTGGGATTTAAGGGTGGAAGAGCTCCATTAGGTGTAAGATGTCTAGAAGGTTCAATATCATATGGATCCTGACCTTGAGCAAATGCCCTTCCTTGCAAAAAGGAGCTGCTCTCAGATGATGTGTCATCCACTCCACTAACATTTTCCGGATAACGGTTCCTCCGTCTGTGAGTCATATCAGCAACAGATATTTCCTGATTGTAGAAGCCATGGCTCTCAACCTCCTTAGGATCCAGATACCTGTAATCAGCATGTTTACTGCTTCCACAAGAATCTTGCCCTAGTCCACTGCCGCGATCCTGGATGACACCGCTTGATCGATCTTGTCGTCCATTAGCCACAGCTTCGTCTTTCATTAATCTTTTATCCTTTAGCCTTCTGTGGCAAAACCATCCAGATATTTGCTTTTCTGTCAATCCTAACTCCTCAGCAAGTTCTACTTTCATTTCCTCTGTGGGGTACTTGTGCTCTGGAAACAAAAGTTAAAAAATGAAATTCCTCAGAAATTACCACTTTGCAAATTGCATTAGCTTACACACACACACACACACACACATATATATATATATATATATATATATATATATATATATGAGAAAAAAGTATTCTTACCATTATAAAATTTCTCCAAGGCCATAAGCTGGTATGGTGTTTTCAGCTTTCTTTTCTTATTTTTCTCATTGGAGACTTTATTTTCTTCTGATTGCAATTCACTTGATTCTAAACACCAACAAGAAATTCGGGAAGTTTAGTACGTGTGTTGTGTTACAATGAAAAACATAATTACAATAATATAAGCCAGAGAAAACAATCAAGAAGCATCTTATGTCATATTAACCGCTCAAATTGATTCACAAATGTTATGGAATTAAAACATACAACTATATACTGCAGTGGCGAACAGTTATGACAATATGGAAAATAATGCATACAGTGGAATTGAAGTAAAGTTATCCGTGTGAAGTGTTGATAAGATCATAAGAAGCAAAAAGTTTCTTTCCCTAAATATTGAATCAAGAAGTGACTCAAAACCACTAGCATGATATCATTCGTCACATGATACAAGTTTGACACAGCACTGGCCAGTTACCTTCTCCACATTTTTTATAAGTTTTCTAAACTTTAATAATATTAATCAAATTTGTAATCTCCTAGGTCTTTCACAGAGAGCCCATGATTTGTGCCAATCAAGACCAAGTGCAAGTGAAAGAAGAAAAAAAAGAGCAACAACAACAACAACCAAGCCTAATTCCACGCATTCCACACGGAAAGTAGATCCAACCGATTCATGGTCATTGAAAGAGCAAAACAAAACTTCTCCAATCCATACAAAAAGAAAACATGGAAGAGAATAATGTACGAAGACATCAAGTACTAAATTTGAATCATGATCAAAATCAATCAAACCCCATATGAACCCTTCAGTTTGACTCACTTTTCCAGACCCCAAATACCCCAAATTGAAGAACTTGGAGGCACACCCACCATTACAACAACCTAATGCAAACAACCCAAGTTCCGGGTACCAACAATCAATTTCAAAAGCATGGAAATTTAAGTAATCTGAGAAAGAACAAAGCACAAAATCGAAGACCCAAATCCGTGATAAGGCTAAAGTAGAATAAAAACACAATACCTTCCATTGGGGTGAGGAATTGCGGTTAAGAAGGATCCTCTGTTAAAGTTTTGGGGCGAATTTTGTTGAGTGGCTTGTGAGAAAAGCGAGGACCCGTTTGCGGGAAAAGAAAAGAGAATGCAAGGACATTAACAAAAACAAAAACAAAAACGTGTGTTGTCTGTAACTGGGTACGTTTTCAATTTGACCCCCTAACTCCGCTTAGGAACAGAGAAAGGAGCTTCTGGTGAAGGTGGAAAGACAAAGCCAGAAGAAACAAAATCAATTCGTCTTATGTCGGATTTTCTGTGCTTGCTTGTTCCAATCAATCTTTGCATTCCTCCAAAATAAATAAACAGATGAATAAATAAATCAGATTTACCTCCACTAAATAAAGTAAAATCCGTTTCAAAGGATAATAAAACATGTTGTTTTAATCGTAGATACAAATAAAATTCCATATATTTTTCGTTATTCTTGCTTGTAAAGATAGATTTCACAATGTTAATGCAAAAAAATAAAGATACTTATTGATTTAGATCATCTCCACCAATATGAAAATAAAAAATATATGATTTTTAACTTAATGAGATTAAATGTTATGATAATGGACTATCTGTGATTTATAAACTTAATTTACAGACCCAATTCAGAGATATATTTTTCTTATTATTAATTTTTTATATGATTTTTTTACTATATCATCATATATTTTTATCATTTTTGTTATTATTTAGTTTATGTAGTCAATTAAATAAAAAAATGTTTTTTTAATATTGAAATTTTGTGTGGATATGTAGGATAAATTATGTACTTTTTTTTTTATGAATTGTAATATGTATACATAATTGGGTCAAATAATTCTAATCCAATTAATTTGTTAAAAGATTTAATTTTTAATTTTCATTATTTATTGTTTTCTCAAATTAATTCAACCTTATTATATTTGATAGATTAAATTCAATTTTCTCTTAAATTTGATTTAAATCAACTGGTGAACCCCTTCCTAGGAAATATAACTGTTAGACACATGAACACTTGTGCTAATGGAAAAAAAGAGAGAGAGAGAAAGGAAATAAAGATGGAATAAAAAGTGGGAAAAACAAGATCAGTTATAATGTGTAGTGAAAGAGTAAACTAGATTAATGAAATATGAAAATTATAATAAGGTTTTTCTTTTACTATTGTTATGGATTGTTGTTATTAACAGAGTAAAAAATTTAACCTAACTTGATTGACTCTTAACTATATAACTATTTTATTATTTCCATACAGATACACATGTTAAAAATATAAATATAACTTTTTATGTTTTGCAAACTTAATAGAATACTCTGAAAATCTACATCCATATATCCACCTGTAGTAATATATGATATAAATATAACAAGAAGATAAAGAGAAGATAAAATATAATATTTTAATATTTTTTTTTTCTAAATATTTGTTAAAAAATATTTTTTTATATATGATTTTTTAAAGTAAAAAACGTATTGAAAGCAGAGTGACAATTTTATAATCACAAAGTATAAATAAAAATACAATACACAAGTAAAAATTAATATTAAGTGTGTATGCAACAAGATAATCTAATCAATCGTATTTAAATTTGAATTGATGAGAAATATTCTAATTAATCATTTTTGGTCTTTTCAATATTTAGACCTGGCATTGTTAATACTGTACCAAATGTAGTTTTTTTTACAACAAAATATTTTTTTTATCAAATGAATTTATCAAGTGGAAAATTTTGAGAATGGTAAATAAACAATGGCAACTCATTTAGAACATAAATTGTTTGTTTCAATTTAAAATGAAAATTTTGGTCTCAACTAACTCATGAAGTGAAAATTAGTAGGAATAGAAGTAGATGTTCCAACCAACTACCATAATTTAATTTGTACCAACCTAACAAAAAAAGGCAAAAACATAAACATTAAACTTTTTTTAAAAGAAAAAACATTTTTTTTTAAATGTTACATGTTTTTTTTTTTCATTTTATGAAACTAAAAAAAATCTACTGTGCAAGGTTGTTCCCATTTGCCTCAATGGCGAAAACAGTGTTGACACAGAAGCTACTCACGCGCCTTCCTTCACTTCAATGTCATCGCAAGTTCATCCACGCGCGTACCAATCCCACGCTCCACGACGCCGTTCGCACTCGGAACCTTCCAGAAGCTCAGGCTCTCCTCCTCCGAATGATCAGAAAACGCGGCGTTTCACGCGCCCAGCTCATCGATTCCCTTCTGCCCCCTTCTTCTCCCTCTCACAAAACGCCGTCGTTTTCGATTTACTCATAAGAACCCACGTCCAGGCACGGAAGCTTCGAGAAGGTTCCGAAGCCTTCCGCTTGCTGAGGCAGCGCGGCTTCGCGGTCTCCATCAACGCCTCCAACGCGCTACTGGGCGCGTTGGTCAAAGTGGGATGGGTCGATTTGGCGTGGACGGTGTACGAGGATGTTGTCGCAAGTGGCGCAACGGTTAATGCCTTCACTTTCAACATCATGGTCAATGCTTTTTGTAAAGAGGGTAGGTTCGACGAGGTTAAGGTTTTTTTTGTCCCAAATGGAGGGTAAAGGTATTTTTTATCTGATGTTGTCACGTATAATACTCTCATCAACGCGCATTGTCGTCAGGGGAATGTGTTTGAGGCTTTCGAGTTGTTGAACTCAATGTGGGGTGTGGGGTTGAAGCCTGGGGTTTTTACTTATAACGCTATTATCAATGGTTTGTGTACGAAAGGGGATTATCAGAGAGCGAGGAGTGTTTTGGATGAGATGTTGGGATGGGGTTGAGTCCTGATGCTGCACGTTCAATCCCTTGCTTGTGGAAAGTTGTAGGAAGGATGATATTCGTGAGGCTGAGAAGGTGTTTGATGAAATGCTGAGGTGTGGGGTTGTTCCTGATTTGATTAGTTTTGGTTCTGTGATTGGGGTGTTCTCTAGAAATGGGTGTTTTGATAAGGCTTTGGAGTATTTTAGGAAGATGAAGGATGCTATGTTGGTTGCTGATACTGTGATTTATACTGTTCTTATTGATGGATATTGCAGAAATGGCAATGTGGCTGAGGCGTTGAACGTGCGGAACGAGATGGTTGCGCGGGGTTGTGTGATGGATGTGGTTACTTATATACTCTGTTGAATGGGTTGTGCAAGGGGAAGATGCTCGGTGATGCTGATGAGTTGTTTAAGGAGATGGTGGAGAGGGGAGTTTTTCCGGATTACTACACTCTCACCACTCTCATCCATGGATATTGTAAGGATGGGAACATGAGTAGGGCGCTTGATTTGTTTGAGACTATGACTCAAAGAAGCCTTAAGCCGGATGTTGTGACCTATAATACGTTGATGGATGTTCTTCATGGAGAAGCAATCCCCTCACTTAAGCACCCAACCCATGCTTAAGGAAGGAGTGGCTGCTGGAAAACTTTGTTTGGAGATATACATGTTTTAGAATAGAATTAAGAATATAATATCTCGCTCTCTTCTCTTGTTAAATTAGTATTAGGTAGTGCACGTGTTAAGTCTGTGCTGCATGGATATCAAAGGAAGGAAGTAGCAGACGCCTTCAGAAACTACTCTTCTACTTATCCTGGTGATTTTTTATTTTACCATGTGTTCATATTTTGGGATCGAACATAGTTTCTTTTTTCTTGGTCAATTATTAATGTAGTTTAATGTTATTTTGTATTTGATGTTGATGATTTAATCTGGTCTCACTGTTTGCATGTGTGATGGACCCATAATTCTTGATCTCAAATTTCTAAGGAAAAAAAATATGGAAACTAATTTTTCGAATTGGATTTAATGAAAGATTATTTCAGTATATTAGCTTTTCGTAGGAATGAACTTTATATATTGATTTGTTTGTTCTAATGCTTGAATTATGAGAAGAGTCCATAAAGCGTCACTTTAAATCCTGAGGAGAGTTCTGAAAAATGATTCTTAGGATTAGATTTGGTTAATTTCACTTGGAGTAAATTTTGATATATTAATTGCTTGTAACATGACTGCATAATGCAGAAATATTTATGTAATATACAAGAAATCAATATTTGATAAATATTCTTAGACCTTATAAGCAGTGAATTGTTATAATAAAACTTAAGAATCATGTTACAAGAATATTAATTAGAACATATATTAGATGAAACCATAGATAATTTAGATTAAGTTATTTTCAATCCCATATTGGTAAACTATTTTTTTTTTTTTTTTTTTCTTTCAAAAACAACCCATTAACACACCATTCCATTTTTTTTATATAATACATTTTAACAAAAACTTCACTTTGAATATCATATATTTTTTTATTTTTTTTTTTGT
>Ga0099824_1004779_pt1 | contig 19374 bp, 10 predicted proteins | sample SiratrowhiteBW_FD_76837 | JGI IMG/M metagenome (GOLD analysis project Ga0099824, IMG submission 76837) | Root nodule microbial communities of legume samples collected from California, USA - Siratro white BW | ecosystem: Host-associated > Plants > Roots > Nodule | place: USA: California... | reverse complement strand
CTTATTACTTTAAAATTCCATCAATCACTGTTAAAACATGAAAACTTCGAAGATAAAAAAAAACCAAGAAAAATTCACAAAAAAAAACAAAAAAAAAATAAATAAAAAATATAAAAAAAAAAAAAAAAAACAGAAAAACACCATTTAGTTTTAATATGGTATTTAAAACTCTATATCTTTACTATCTTATAATCTTTACCTAATTCTGTGATCTTACACCTCATCTATAAGTAGAGGAAATTTTTGTTCGGGTGAGTACAAAGAAAACGAGTGAGAGAGAAAATTCTTGTTCACTTTTCAGAGAACAAAAGCTTTCTTTACATAGATAACCAATCCATTTTCAAATATAGTAGGGAGACTTACCCAAGAATGGGTTAAAATATATGGAAAGATAGGAACATAGGAATAGATCTGATACCAAAACGGACAACTTATTTTAATTGTTGTGCTTTCTAACAGCAACAGACACGAAAACATAGATATCAAATAATATGACCCACAGAGCCAACCTAAATTGACTAGTACCTCATTCAACATCCTATGCAACTCATCTCTGGCCTCAACAACTCTGTCCCTGTCATTGCTGTCTACAACAAATATCAGACCCTGGGTGTTTTGGAAGTAGTGCCTCCACAAGGGACGAATCTGCAAAAGAAAACATGTGTATTAAGCTATTGACCTCTAAGACATATAATGCAGCACCATGAAGGCTTTATCAAGACGCTGTCAAGAATGCATAAAGATTAAACTTTACACCTTGTCTTGGCCACCAACATCCCAAACAGTGAAGCTAATATTCTTGTATTCCACAGTCTCCACATTGAACCCTAAAACAATTAAGAGAAATAAAAATAAGAAAACATACAATTGAGAGCTAAAGCACAGATGAGCTTACAACAACAAAAGAAGCATAGGAAATCTGTAATCTGACTCTGATTGTTGCCGGAAAAAAGATTGTATTTAGTATGTTGAGGTTCCAAATATGAACAGCTAATAGTTAGTTATAGTAGTATCAAAGTTAATTAGAATAACTATGCAGTTAATTTAGAGATTATGGAAGGACTGAGGATCCGGTTAGGGGTAGAAAAGGTGACATTCTGTCCAGCATCAATTGAGAGCTGAGAATTATCTCTGTTGTAGAAAAGGAAACCTTGGAGGAGAGATCTTTATCCTTGCTCTCTTCATTTTCAATTAAGAAATACAACATTACTATTTTTGTATTTTTTTTCTCGGGGTTCGTATCAGACTAACATGAGGTAGTGAGAGATAATTGTTATAAACATTACCCCGATTTCATATAATGCATCACAAACTGAGGAGCCTCTGAAATCACAAACATCATCTCATATCTCAGTCTTCAACCTTTTTAAGGTTTCATTACAGTTTCAATAATGTATTATTCACCTTAAAAGCTTACAAGCTGTATAACAAGCGCTGAAATCAGTTATTTAACTAATATAGTCCTCCTACAAGTTCTTACTAGATCAATATTAAAAATGTAAGCATATTAAAATTTTATTGGTGATATATTATAAACTCATATACGTATTATATCATGTATACAACACAACCAAAATCAAAATCGGAAAACTTACCAATGGTAGGAATTGTTGTAACGATCTCTCCAAGTTTGAGCTTGTACAGGATGGTGGTCTTACCAGCGGCATCAAGACCAACCATCAGAATTCGCATTTCCTTCTTGGCAAAAAGCCGACTGAAAAGCTTGGTGAATGTCAACCCCATTTCTCCTTCAGCTAGCGGATCCCTACATTAACCAATTGCACGGAACATTAACAGAACGGAACTTTTCTCCGCAGCAAAATCTCAACCAAATCATTTCATTCACACAATGACAAAATCAAATCAATTCAACATTAATGAATTCGTCGACAGACAACCAACTCAACGACACTGGACTAAGCCAGATCCCAAGCCAGGCAACAAAAACAGCAACAAGCATTTTGATCCGCCCCACCACAAAATCATCACAAGGAAACGGAAACGGATCGCAAAACGAAAAATGAAACCAGGAAATTTAGACGACGCGGATTCAGAAAAGAGGACCGATCTGAACATTCAGGTCCCGAAACCATCAGATCGAACGATTCATATATATTTCAGACAGCAGCAAAAGCCAAAGCATAGAAGTAAACCATAAAAACAATTCCCAAATTGAACAGCGAAGAGGCTGAAAACATGCAAGCGATACAAAGCATCGAAAAGAGAAATGAAATTAGGAAGCAGGAAGCGAAGGGATTGGAGAATTTTGAAATTACCTTGAGGGATCTCGAACCAGAGAGCGTAGAGAGAGAAAAGAAAGAAGAAGAGAGAGAAGCTAAGAATGCTTTACAAAAACGCAAAATGGAATGAAAGGTGCCTTTATAGCAGAGGGGTACCCGAATTATATGCGCGTTTTTTATCAAATAACCATTGTACCCTGAAATTGCAATGCATCAGTTTTTTTTTTTTTTTTTTAACCTTCCAAAAAGGCAATGTACCCTTTTAAATAATTCAAATTCAAATACCCTAAACTAACATATTTTTAATTTCAATTTAATCCAATTTTTTCATGTCATAAATTATTATCTTATATTAAATAAATTCATTTTAATTATTATCTATGTTTAATAGGTTGATATAAATATGTGTTATGTTATCACTTGGTTAGAAATTAATTGAATAAAATTATTTATATATTATACATAAAAATAATTTTAATTGATTTCAAATTAACTTAATCAAATTTATTATTGAGTATTGAGGTTCTTTTTGTCTTTTAAGGTTGGTCTAAGTTTGATAATAGATAAGTAACTATTAACTAATTTTTAAAAATTATGTAGTTTATTTTAAACATAGATGTTTTAATTTTTAAATCCTACTTATCCAAAAACATAAAAAAAAACCAATGAGACGAGTCATCTACATTAAAACAAATTTTAAATGTCAAAAATGATATGTGACAACAAAATAAGGAGGCAAGGCAAAGAGAGAAGATAACCTAATAAGTGTAAGAGATACCCAGTCAAGTGATAAAGAATTATCGTTTAAGAGTTGGAAGAAGCCTTAAAAAGTCATGACCAATAACCAACGTTTACTTAAGGATTATTTATCTTTTTTCACAAAACAAAATTTTCTAGTTTATTTATTACTTAATTCACTTCAATAAGATAAAGTCTCCTAAGGTTGGAGATTTGTTCAACATATAAAAAACAAAGTGGTTAACCATTGAAAGATTATATGATTAGATTATGTCACATTATGATTTATATTTCTCAGTCCAACAAGTAAATGTTCGTGGACACTTTTTTGTGAAGGGACTCTTAACAAATTCATTTAGTGAGTCCCTTATACAACAAAAGGTAAAGATAATGAAAAATGTTTGCTCTCTATCTTCAACATTGAAGCTAGGAAGTTATGACTCACAAAAAAATTGACAAACAACTTAAACATGAATCAATAATGCTCATCATCCAAATTATTTAAGATCCATAAACAAATATGAAACTCATTACCCTTTAAAATGGTCTGATGTGAAATTTTAAATATATTCTATTAAATAAATCAAGATACATCAACACTGAAATTGCTTCATTTTCCAATAAAACAAGTAAAAATTATCTTTGATATTAAATACAATATGTGATGTGAATTTCATCAAACATATCATCATGACACAGAAAAATATTACTATTTAATATAATAGATTGAAATAAAAAATGATATCTAAATATAAGAAGTTGTTGGTTTAAACTGACATCTGACTCCAATAGTAATTACCAATATTCAATTTCATCCAAATAGTAAGAAATGTTAAGTAAAATAAGATGCAATTGACTTAAAAGAAACATAAAAAATGATAAAATTTTAAAAAGTTAAAAAATATTAAAAAGAAATTAAATTGAAAAAAAACATGTCTTATTTACTTTAACAAAACTTTAAAATATTAAATAAAATATTTTAATTTATTATAAGAAATTGAAAGATAGAAAAATATGTTTTTACTCAATTTAAAAAAAATTCAAAAATAGTAAATAATTTTTTTCCTAAAATATATTTTAAAAAAATATATATAATAAAATTTACCTCGACCGAAAATCGCTAAAAGTTATTAAATTGATTTGGTGAGTTGAATGTAGTTTTTTTTATAATTTTATATAAAAGTGAATCAATGTAAATATTGTGTCGATGTGTTATTTTCTTTTTTTCTCATTTCATACATTGTTAATCACATTCTTTTATCTTTTTTATTAGAGAATTTTTAATATTGAATGTCAAATATTAATAAATTCTGTTTTACAACCTTGATTTAATCAAAGTCAATAACTTTTTTTTAAATTATTCATAATTAAATTGACTATGTCTTGAATTCAATATATATTTCAACAAAATGAATCTAAAATTTCTTTGCTTTTTTTCTGCTATATCACCCTTTTATTACCTTATTCAACCCTGCAATTGTGTATTTCTGTATGTAAAAATAGTTTTATGATAACATCATTTTTGTTTTTCATATCACAAAAGCACACATGGCACTCTTCTTTCATTTTCTTTCATTTACAGTCAATATTTTCACTTGCCAAAAGGTATTTAAAAATCAAGCCCTTCTTATATTTCTGTAATTTTTTTGTGTGATTCATGACACCTAATTAAAAATAATAGTATTCTTTACAAAACTATCGTTACAAAATCTTCCAACTGAGTCTTGCCGGATGTTGCTTTCTTGCTTGAGAAGTTTTCTTTTTTAAATAAGAATAAAGATGATCATATGTTAATATATAAATAAAATTACCCACAAAATCTAATCGTAAAAGATACATTGCAGAATCCCATTTTAACAGGGTTTACTTTTTACAAGTTCACACCCCTCCTCCACACAGGTAACTGTATTTTGCACCACCCATATAAAAATTTAGATCTTCAATTCCATTACGAAGAAATACGTGTTCCAAATCGTGCATTTTAAAATATAATTCAAGACTATATATTTTAAAAACGTATCTCCAAATCCAAAGCATTATAGTATAAGTATTATTAATACATTTGAAAATATATATTTTTGAATATATTTCTAGAAATATATTTTAGAATATAATTTTTAAAATATATTAAAACATTATAAATCTGAAAATACATTTTTGAATATATTCAGAAATTCCATACTTCTGATATGTTCTCAATTTTTGCAGTATGAAACCTTATCAGATTATCACCTCACCTAATCCTGAGATGGATTGTTTTATAAATCTTTGTGACATTTCATCACTCCAGGGTGCAACTTCAGACCATGAACGTGCAGAATCCAACTGTCCTATACAAAGCTAGCTGTGGTTAGCTTGCATTTGGTAGAAAACAAAAATTAAACTGAAAATATTAGTTAATGTGCAAAAACTTCAACCTATTTTATAAATTGTCTAATAAAAAACTATTTGTCCAAAGGTAACATAATTTAGATCTTAAGCCACTTAAAATCTTTTTCTAAATCATGTTTACTTAATATAATTTTATACTAAATCAAAGTATTGTATAGTAATTTAACAATTGAACCATAACAAAAAAAACTTAAATTATATATATATATATATATATTTATTTATTTAAAACTTTATTTTTAATTAATTTATATCCGTCATTTTACTAGTATTATATATTTGTATATTGAACTATAAAAGATTAGCGAATAAAATTGGTTTAACCTGACTTAAATGTTGAGAAAACTTGCAGATTTTGTGGAGCTCAAAATTTTAAAGTCTGTGTATAATGAGATGACCTATGTCTTCATACTCAAATACCTCCCTCCCTCTAAACAACAAGGAGAAGCGAAGATAGCGTTAGTCACATATTTATTGAATTACCTCTATTCAATTTAGAATGCATCTTTTCAAAAGTTTACATTTAGAAGTTGATTGTAAAATAATGAGGTGATTCTTAAAAGGAAAAGTTTTGGTTGACAACCACAGGTGGCACACAACCACCTGCCAACCAGTGATATGACACAATTGCCTACTTTTACAAGGATAAAATGAACTTTTGATTATGAAAGATATTTAGGATATTTGTTTACGGAAGGACATAATTGAAATTTGAGTAATAAGTTAACAAAAATTTCAAAACTCAAAGGAGAGGGTGGCGGGCTAGCCTGGTTTTTGCTTTTGATGGCTGGAAGGAATGCAAGGGGTTGAGCTTGAGAGTGATATTGTGCGCACACACTACATCGACGGTCAGAGAGATTGGAAAGGGTGGCGGGCTACACTGGTTTTGAGAGGAGAGGGTGGAAGGCTACACTGTTTTAGGATTTTCAGGGATGGAGGGAAGGCGAGTGGTTGATCGAGACAGTGTTATTGCGCGAACACACCACATCGATGGTCGGAGAGATTGGAAATGTCCGAGCGTAAATAACACGTGTGTGAAATTTGGTAGATGGTTAAAAAGTTCTGTTGAGTTAATCACATAATAACATAGGGTTAAACACATACTGAACCAAACACGCTAACGCGAGTGGGGATGGTGTGAGCGAAACTGCGTCAAGGGAGATTTATAAGCCACTGGAGTCAAATAGCTTAAGTAGAGATATAAATGTCCGAGCAAAAATAACACATGTTTTGTGTCAAATTTGGTAAATGGTCAGAAAGTTCTGTTTAGTTAATCACATAATAACATAGGGTTAAATACATACTGAACCAAATTCGCTAACGCAAGTGGGGATGGTGTGAGTGAAACTGCGTCAGGGGATATTTATAAGCCTTTGGAGTCAAATAACTTAAGCAAAGATATAAATGTGGGAGCGAAAATAATGCATGTTGTGTCAAATTTGATAAATGGTCAGAAAGTTCTGTTGAGTTAATCACATAATAACATAAGGTTAAACACATACTGAACCGAATTCACTAACGTGAGTGGGGATGGTGTGAGCGAAACTGTGTTAGGGGAGATTTATAAGCCTCTGAAGTCAAATAGCTTAAGCGGAGATATAAATGTCCGAGCGAAAATAACACATATTGTGTGTCAAATTTGGTAAACGGTCAGAAAGTCATGTAGAGTTAATCACATAATAACACATGATTAAACACATACTAAACCAAATTTGCTAACGTGAGTGGGGACGGTTTGAGCAAAACTATGTCAGGAGAGATTTGAGCACCAACCACCTACCAATGTGATGTGCCAAGGGATAGTCTGTGTTATGCCATTACCAACACTGAACATACAAAGTGTTTAACTCCGTCTACTTAAGTGTGTAACTAACCACAACTTTCTGAACACCCATTATAGGAAGCAATTATGTGCCCCCTGACCTGTATACCTGAAATCATTACATGTTTTGCACCTTGGCATTGAATACAAGTGTGTCTTGCTTCACTATGGATACAGATCCTATGCCATCACAATCACTCCAGATAAAATTGTTTAACCCTGTCTATTTTTGCACACACACTAGCTAAAATTGACTAAAAGAAATTTGTCGCAGTAAATATGATCATTTATCACACCTATCATGTCAAATGTAAACAACGAAATATGAACACCACAATTTAGTAACAATTTATGCCACCATTTTTAATTTAATTGAAAATATGATTTCAATATTTGTTAACAATATTCGTACAAAAGGTTCAAATTTGAATATTGTACATGAACTTCAAAATACAATGTACAAATATAACTTCACAAAGGTGTATACAAATATCTTCATAAATCCACTACAATCAGATCTTCTTGTATCCGACCTTCTTACAATGCACACATAACTCATTTGCCTTAGTTTCCTTCATATCAACATTAGATCTTCTTGCATCCGACCTTCTTGCAGCCATAACTAGCTTGAAAACAACCTGTTAATTAAATGAGTTCAGTTAAAAAAATTAGTATGTTGTTGCATAATTTCAGTCAACAAAACCAATGATAAACATTCACGCATTCTAAAAAAAATTATTTTATGCCCCTCTAACCTCCATACCTAAAATCCTTACATGTTTTAAACTTTTGGATTCAAAACAGTTGTCACTTGGTTCACCACTAACCACCTATAAAGAGACCGTTGCCCTGTGTCATGACCAGTTTTGCAACTACATAGTATTTAACCCTCTTTATTTAAGTGTTTAACTAAGCATAACTTTCTGACCACCCATCACAGACAACAATTCAGTGCCTCTCTCACTTCCATACCTCAAATCCTTAAATTTTTCAATTGTTGGATTCAACACAAGTGTGCCTTCATTCACCACAAACCACCTAAAATCTCGTATGTTGGAGAATTTGTGTGTACAAAACAAATCATAAGCATTCACGCATTCTCTCTAAACTAAATGACATAAACACAAACAACATACTATTTAACCTTGTATAATTAAGTGTTTAACTAAGCATAATTTTTTGACCACCAATCACATGCACAAATTTTGTGCCCCCACACACCTCGAAGCCTCAAATACTTAGATGTTTTGAATTGTTGGATTAAACAAAATTGTGCCTTCGTTCACCTATAACCACCTACGAATGCCATAACCCAAGGAACAATCGTATTGCTTGATGTCCAATTTTGAACATACAAAATGTTTAACCATGCCTACTTAAGTGTTTAAACAATAACAACTTTATAACCACACATCACAAACACACCCATTTCTTAACAACTTACCACACCAACATAGAAACAGCACTGACAACAAAAAATTTCTGGTACAGCAATTACGAACCTCCACAGCGACGACCATAGCAAACGCGGAAGTTCTTAATGCAGCGGCGGCGACAGCGGCAGGTACACTTCTTCCCTCAAACAAATCAACCCACGACTCTCAAATCCACCCACAACCCTTAAATCGACCGACGACAAACAACAACAGACACTTCGTTCGCTCAAGAACGGCGGCTACACTTCTTTCGTCACACAAATCGACCCACGAAGAAACAATGGAGACGGCGTTCGCTAACGGCGGCTTCACTGCTTGCGGTGAAGAGAAACTTTTAATTGCAACCAACATGGTGAACAGATCTAAAATTTTGATATCTGAGATGTAACCTGGCTCTTCCTTTACCAAACCTAATATATCTTCAACTTATCAATGCCACGCTGGACCATTTTTTCCACCTCATTGATGTTAACCACGTTAACCACACGTCAAGACCACCTAAGGTTGTCAAGAGGGTGTGTGCCACGTGTAGTTGGCAAAATATCAGAACTCTTCTTAAAATGTTAGGAACGGAAACTTGTACCAAAAAGTTACTTTAACAACCCTGTACATTCAGATCAAGGATGTTCTTTTGTAATATAAACATGCCTTCATTAAAAAAGTCAAATGAATAATCGTTCATACAACACATCATCTTCACTCCGAATATACATGGTGTGTTTCACCATATCATACCATATCCAAGTATATTAAGTACACACGGAATATTACACGACTGTAAAATTATTTTCAAACTTCTGGAGAGCATAAACTGGTACAAGTTCCCTTTAGCATCAGGCATAATGAGCTTCACTCAAACTTGCGAGAGCTTTAAATAATTAAATCTGAGAAATCTGTTTATTTTATTATCATCAACCTCACAAATACATTTAAAATGAATAAATTAAGGACAAGAGTAAACATGTGGCAAATCAAGCTTCTTCTCTATATAATAGTGGTCCATGCCTCAAATTGATAGCAACAATTGGCAAACATTTAAGGTCGCCGTTTGAACTTAGAAAAATCAGGGCGTCTACGTTGCAAATATGCAGTCTTCCCCTCTTTAGCTTCCTCCGTACCATAGTATATCAGTGTTGCATTTCCAGCAAGTTCCTATAATTTAGATCACCAAATACAAATTATGCATCTATATGAATCAAGACAAAGGTGAAAAATGTTAACATGTAGACTGAAGGAAAAATACATCAGTATAAATTCATCATTCAATACACAGGTATATTCAGTATAACTATATTGCTTAGATATTATATTACTTTTCTAAAAAAAATTATATATTACCACCTCAAGAGAGAAACAAAAACATTTTCTTTGTCTTAATTAAAGAAACACTAGATTACTTTCGAATATATGTTTGCTAATTTCCTTATATGGGAAGTCTATCAGTTAAGTTTCACGAAAGTAGATGTATTTCTTAGATTATTAACAATGTAATTAAGTCATACTTGTTGGTTGAACAAATTATCCCTTACAGTAAGAGTAATGCTATTAAATATAATTATTACTTAAATCACTTAATTTTATATATATTTCTGAAATAAAACTTAAAGTACGACATTGTTAACTAGAATGAACTAATTTAACTAGTACTTTATATTTCACATAACATTCAAAATCTTGAATATACCTGAAGTCCAGAATGTCCATCATCCACTGCATTAAGAGCTGACTTGAGCACCCGAATAGCAGTTGGACTGTTCCTTAGTATCTCCCGACACCATTTTATCGTTTCTTTCTCCAAATTATCAAGCTAGACCAACCAAAACATAGTATTCACTGTAAGTGCGAGGGTAATGTTGGAGCATCTGTTTCAGCTATTGCTTTAAGTAGCTCCCTATTCCGTAAGTGTTCCTTGACAGTTTAATTACTTTTCCAATTGGTATACAATAATGTGATACTCAAACAGAGAAGTAAGATTTCGGAATGCTTTCAGCAAAAGGAGAAATTAAAATTAGTTAAATTATTCAGACGAGAAGAACTCACTGGTACCACAGTGTTGACAAGGCCCATTTTCTCTGCTTCAACAGCGTCATAGAACCTTGTGAGAAACCACATTTCACGAGCTTTTTTTGGACCTACCTGTATAAACAAGGCCAGGTTTTATCTTTGGACTGAAAATATCAAAACCATGTAGCAAACAAAATCCACCACCATCTACAATAGCATAGTCTTGGAGGAAATTACCAGCAAAATAAATAGTATTTGATTCTTACCAGACGAGACATGATAGAACTTCCATAACCCGCATCAAAGCTTCCTACCTTCCATAGGTACAAAGAAAGAATTACTAATCCATTATTATGTATCATTACAGAAGAGGGAGAGTGAGGGCAATATAACTTTGCCTTCATAGATTAAGAATATCTTCTTATATGTTTAATTATTACGCATCTTGTAAAAGGAAAAAGGGTTCAAGAACCTTGGGACCAGTTTGGCCAAAGATAGCATTATCTGCTGCAATAGTTAGATCGCAGACCATATGTAATATATGTCCTCCACCAACAGCATAGCCTGCTACCTGTTTTAACGTTAGAAAAATAGTTTGCATATAACAAGAATAGTAAAGAACCAAAAAAGAACATGATATCATATCATTATTCATTAACTGAAAATTTGAGACCTACATTTGTAGATGTTGAAATAACAGGTAGAAGGGCACATTAGATTTTCCAAAAACTGAAATGCGTTATATTAACCTTGAGTGACATTTTAAAGAATAACAAAGTCTAAAATATCAAGACAATACAAACAAAACAAGGGATTGAGTTTAAGGGTGCGTTTGATTCATATTGAGAGACAATACAAACAAAACATACTACAAGTAGTTGAGTCACGGTAAATCTTTTGTGTTGTTAGTTGTTTGATGATCAGCCAGACCATCACATGACTAAAAAGTTGTGTTATCTTCCAATTAATACTTAGTAATATATACTGCAATACTATTTGGGTTACAGATTATTTGTTTTGCATGCAAAAGTATTAGAAGAATGGAAAGGACAAGGGTTATCGGCATTTTTTGTTTTTTTTTTTCCGCAGTGGATTTAATGAGTAACAGAAAGTCATAGTTTTGTGGTGTCCCTTGAGTTGTTCTTTGTCCAATACTTATACTACTTTAAAAATCAAACGGAATAAATATTGTCATGTCCCTTATTTTTTTTGGATATCATATCGACCCTATGAGTAAAGCTGAAAAAAGGTGCAGCTGAGTACCATTGCAATCACTGGCTTAGGGAGGCGGCGTATCTGCACCTGCAATAGGAGAAAAAAAATGAAAGAAAAGTAGACTAAGAAAGGAACATTTTATTTTTTAATAACAAGCATTAACATTTGTGTCATCACAAATAATGGAAACCACACAATAGAACTTGAATACTCATGGTTCACTGAGATGAATGGCTAGAAACAGACAAGGGATTAACTGTGTAACGGGAATCACTTCTATTCACTCAACTAGAAAAATATGAAATCAATCAATGTACCTGCAAGTCTAGCACATTAAGGCTACTAAAACTTCCATCATCGGAATAGCCATCGTCAGTCCTCAAAGCCTGGTCACCACCACTACAAAATGCCTTGGTTCCCTAAAACATGTCATCATCTCAGTTAATCCACTCATCTTAACATTTGAATTTGTTTCACCTATTTATCCAATAATGTTAATATATAAAACCTTTAATAATTTTTTTATAATTATTATCTGATAATAAATTTCATTTAAATACTTTTATAAGTTTGTTATTGATCTCAATGTAATAAATAAACTTCTTAATCGTTCTGAAATGGTATAAAATTCAGTATATAAGAATATTAAATCCATGGATTGATTGAATACACATTGATATTAGCGTACGAATTTCCAAGAAATAATAATTAATTAAATAAAAATATAGAAAAGAGAGAAGGAGGTACCTTGCCAGTGAGAATGACGACCCCGATAGTGGAATCATCCCTGGCGTCAGTGAAAGCACGCATGAGCTCCTTCACCGTTTGGGGACGGAAGGCGTTCCTTCTCTCTGGCCTATTAATACTTAGCTGTAACACAACACAACACTTAGCAGTTGCAGTGCGATAACAGCAGAGTAAGAAAAAGCAAAGAGGAATTGAGAAAGTGAACCTTGGCAATTCCTTCCCCAACGGCCTTCTCGTACACAATGTCATTGAAGTCATCGGAAGCGGTTGTCCAAACGACGTCGTGAGAGGGGACGTGGCCGTGAACGCGGCCGAAGCTGTTGTTGGCACTGGAAGTGCGGGACAAGGCGAGTTCAGGGGATGCAGCCGGAGAGGAAAGGAGGTGGTTCTTCACAGAGGCGAGCCTTCTGATGGCGGTTTCGAGGTGCTTGTTCTCTGCCATTCGATATCTGGGACGGATTCTGAAGGTCATGTTTTGCTTTATATTCAATCACATTCATCATGCCTTGTCGTGCCAATCGGGGATAAGAATAGGATAAGGTAAAGTCAATGAAATTAATGAAGCTCTGTTTAGGGGGAAATGTTCATTTCAAATTTATTTTTAATTATCAAATTTCATTAAACCTTTTCTTTTTCACCGATTTTATTAAATTTATTATAATCTTCCTATGGTTATGGGCTTTATTTTTTCTATACTTATGTTAAAATACTATTTTGGGAAATACTTCTTGCACTCGTCACTTTGAACCTGCACTCCATTGAGTTCAAAAATACTAAAAATGTGCTTGCTATTTTATTTCAAATCTACAAGGGAGTGTGTTTTGAAAATTGATCTTGGAAAACATTTTTTGAATGTAAAATTTATGTTCCTGCACCTCGTCAATTTCAAAAGTATTAAAAATATCTTTTAGTATTTTATTTCAAATCTATAAGGTAGTGTTTTCGGGAAATAAATTTTGAAAAACATTTTTTGAAACGTACATTTTATCTTTCACAATATATTTTTCGACATTTTAAAAAAAAAATATTTTTTACAACATAAAAATATTTTTGAAAATTTTGGAAAATAACGTTTTAGAAATTTTAGAAAATAGTTTTCAGAATGTAAATTTACATTTTGAAATATGTTTTTAAACATAAATTTTGAAAAACTTTTTCTAGAAATTATTTAACTACAAACGTAGAGTGCATTTTAGTCATTTCAGTGTAGGTGACTAAATGGAGAGGTACAGAAAGTTTTGGCCTACTATTTTTATATTTGAATATAAATTTTGGTCGAAATATTGGTTGCAAGTGAAAGAGACTTGATTTCATTAGCAGCGAACTGTTCTGTATATATTTGGAAAAATGTATGAAAAGAGTTGATTGTTAAATTGCCAATCTTACTAAACCATTGCATAGTGGTACCCGTGAATATTGTTTTTATTCATACTCAACTCCCCAATCAAAATTTAGTCTAGAAGACGATCATTGTTTTCAAATATATTTTTAAATTTTTTTAATAAATTATAACACCCTCTCCATCGTCTCTTTCCTATAATATACAAATTCTTAATATACCAACAATTTTCTTATTATTTTTATTTTAAAATTTATTTATTAAATAATTTTTTTTCTTTCTTCCACGCACACAAGTCACTGCGTCACTGCGTCACTGTAATGGAAGAAAGAGTTATTAACGTTTTTCTTCTCCTTCTATCATATATATATATATATATATATAACTATGCATTTGATAATATCTTATAAAATTTAAAATAAAATATTAATAAATAATCTTGATAAATAGTATGATAAATAATCAAAAATAATTTTATAAATACTAAAAAAAGTCTGTATTTTTTTAAATCATCATTAAATTTATTATCTTAAAATTAAATATTTAAAAATAATATGTTCAACAAATTTTTAAAATTAATCATATAAGTTGTAAATATTTCAACAGTAAAATATCTTGTTTTAACCAACTAATGGAAAATAAAAGAACCGTCAACATATAATTGATTGAGAAAACAAAAATTTGTATTATGTAAGAAATAATTGTCCACATTTATGGTACAAGAAACAATTACCAACATCATTTTTTTATTATTATCAAAAAGATAAAAATATATTATATCTTTTAAAAGAATAATACATATGATAAATTTTAAAATAAATTACTTAATAAATAAATTTTAAAATATAAATAATAAAAATATTATTAATATATTAAAAAATTATTAAGTGGAGTGTTTATATCTTGCATGGAACAACTGCCCCTCTTTTTTGTAGTTGTTAGTCTTACCCATTGTGATAATCTCTTTATTTAAACTGATTTCCTGGAAGTTAATAAAGAGAGAGACGAATCAATAAGGGACTGTAGTTTTTTGTTTTACTGTCTTGCTAAACTATTTAATTTTTAGAGAAGAAAAATATTTATAAAAAATTGTAAGAAAAGGACAAATCTTGAACTATACTTTGATTTCGAAGAGCTTTCTGTTTTTTGAAACTTTTCCTAATTCTTTACTTAATAAAGTGGGCGGCGACTCGTGTGTTTTGAAAGTTTTTTAGTCGTTCTGTTCCGTGGTGACCCGTTATGACGTTGGGTGAATCAATAAGGGATTGTGATTTTTTGTTCTTCTTTCTGGATAATTAAGGGTTCAAGGTTTTGACTTCAAAAACAAGAACTCATCACATAATTAGTGTATGCATTAGTTACTTCAGAAACAAGAACCAAATGAATGATGTGTTTTCACCTATAAATTTTAATTTTTTGGCAGTGTTATGTTGCACTAGAGAAAGATACCTCCTTTTCTCTATAGTAAATCGAGGTCTGCATCTCAACTAACCTAGGAGTTGAGAATAAGTACTTTGAAATCTTCTCACTATGCACTACTCATGTTTGATGTTATGTGTGCGTGTTTGTTTATGCATAACTAATTTTTCTTTGCTTTACAAACAGTGCAGAAAACTGATTTATGAATTTGTGAAAACTTGCAGACAAATATGGCCAATGTAACCTTGTCAACTGCGCCCGCAATTGCATTTTAGAATGCAACACAATTGAAATTCCATAGTTCTGACACTATAAAAAAAACGATAGTTTTATTCATAAGCTAACACTCGTATAATATCTCACGCTCTTGCATATGCCACAGCTACAAGGCTACCTATTATACTATTCTAGACCTCTTGCTAATAGCAGGGCCGGTATATTCTCACAATGATAAATCAGTATCACCCTAATGAAGAAAATTTCCTATATAGTAGGATTTTTACAATATACATACTTTATCTAGCAGGCTAAGCATTTTAATTTATATCTGATCAACATAAATCATGATCTGTCTGAATCCGATTGCTCGCGGGCTTCCCAATCTGTAGACAACCAATTGGTGGGAGTGTTGGAGTTTTCAATTCACCATAAGTCTGCCAGCAGAAAGGATCATATAGATGGTTTTGTTCTTGAATTGGTTTCAGCTCAACAGCGGTTAAAGAAACATCTACACAAGGAAGGCTATCACTGCAGGCAAAGTTGACTGGCATAACTGTGTATGTCCCCCTTATCCTTTCATAGTTGATTCCAGCCAGAGCAACAGCTGATGTTTGGTTTTTGCAGGTTCTTTTGTCGCAGTAGAATTGATCGATCACAATTGGGAATTGAACTTCAGAAACTTGTATGTTTGAGAATAGTATTCCTTGTACAGAGCCTGACCCACCCTGCAGTGCAGATATACATGTTAATTTGTAAGAGATCATAATTTTCCATCATATTCTAGAGCTGGAAATGATGGCAGAACTTGGATTGAATGAGAACATTTTGACATTTGATTGAATCATATTTAGCGTTGATAAAAAAAACACAAATGTTTAATTAATTGGATCATAGGCCACATGGACACACAAGTTTACTGCATCTTAGAGTAGCTATTTCTCATGTTACCTGAAAAATCATGTAAAAAGCAGTTGAAGGTTTAAAATTGATTTCCAATGCTCCCAGGACTAATTCAGTTAACAGATTATTGATTTCATTGTAATGGCCATTCTTTAAAATGGTAACCACTTCAAGGTATAAAATGATTCTGAAGTCAAATTTTCCGTTGGACTTAGGAACAGATACTTTATTTTGTGAGCTTAATCTTGGAAAATGCATTGCGTTTCTTATACTTTACCTGCCATGTTTTGATTCTGACGCCAGTCATTGTGTTGTGCATGTTGACATCCCTGACAGTAATGTTCGAAACACAGGCTCTGGTGTTATCCTTTCCTAGACTTCCAATGCTGATTCCATGCCCTGGTCCACAGTTGACATTGTGTACATATACATTTGAGCATCCAGTTTGTATAGAAATACAGTCATCTCCTGCACAATAGTTGGGATTCAAATACAGTGAGCCAACTTGGACCATTTATGACAGTAAGTCTACGTAGTTAGTTTTACTTTTGTTTTTTGTCCATTTGCAATCATCCCCCTCCCCACCCCAAAGTTTTGGTAGCTTGTAATGGACCACCTGATATGTTATTTTCATCAGCCTCAGTTGTGTGTGAAGGAGTGAAGAGGAATGTGAGGCAGAAGTTATAATTCTAACAAGACAAGAGTGAAGAAATGCAAAAATAAAAGCTCTTATTTATGGAACTGAGTACTCTACAATTGGATGATGCAGTGTGGATTTTGCAGTTGACACGTGCCATGTATGACTAGCAGGCTTTGGAATTTTCTTTTAGTAGCTACGTGTCCAATCTGGTTGTGGGTAGGATAGGATAATGCCATGCTCTTTTAAGGATCATAGAACATGCATATAACTGTTTTTAGTTTTCTTCTTTTGTCTTGAGTTTTCATTTTCACTTTAATTTTGTCCCTTTCCACCACATTGCCCTCTTAATAAATTATCAAATGAAAGGGAATGTGTCACAAGTTAATGAAATATTACCGCATGCCATTGTGCTGCCATATATCAGTACATCTTTGGAGTTCTGAAGGTGAATTCCATCTGTGTTAGGACTGTTCCCAGGGGATGATATGCTCACATTATGGACCAAGACCCCATTGCAGTTGTCAAACTTGAGATGGCATTGTGGACTGTTTATAATTGTTATACCTGTAACTGTTGGATTATAACTCCCATAGAACCGCAGTGCCTGTGCATAAAAATCACCTCCATTATATTCCAATAATAACTCCTAAACATGAATTAAATTGGTTCTGTTAAAGCTTTAAAATGGTCCTCACAGTTGGCTTGACGGATGGCATTTTTCCTCCCAGCTCACTTTGAATCTAGTACAATCACGTAGGTAGAAAATAATTAGGCTCAGGTGAGTGACAAAATTACAAAGCAAGAACTATAAGAACAATACTAGCAACTCATTCTTCGTATAACACATCTCATTGTTATTTAAAATTTATAGAAAACTAGAAATTACCGGCAGTGGGGGACTTGGTACAGTCTGGTTTAAAGGGACTATGAGTTTTTCTTCATTATCTATAGGATCATCATATTGCTGATCTTGCCACCACACAGAGCCTTTTCCATCAATGATACCATTTCCTTGAATGGTAATTCCCAACAACTTAGAAAATTCCAACCACTGTAGTAGTCCTCTGCCCCAGGCATTTGGGTTTGTTGGAGCAACAATGGTGCCATCAAGCTGATACAACATAACCTTATTAGCATCACTTCAACTGAATTGTCGGTTGATACACTATGCATAATAAACAGGGACAATCACGTGCAAAAGGTAAATATGTGAAAATATAAAGAACAATAGTAAAAGGTAGTTTATTTTTATTTTATTTTTGTGGTGGTTGTGAAGAGTTTGTCAATTCTGTCGTTTATGCTAAACTTATTTAACCATATTTTTCGATCACATGTACGATTTCTTGGTTAAAGATGAACTCTTTCACATTTCAACTCAATTTCTCCCCCTCTCCCTTCCTTTTTTTTAATGATTTTTTTAAGTTAGTCTTTAAATATTAATAAATAAATATATCCCTTCATATTATCATTAAACTGTAGTTTAATTCTTGTATTTGGACTAAACATCACTAGGATTTTTCGCATTTCGTGTAACTTTTTCAATGCATTTTCATACAAATTTGTGAAGAACGAGTTTTCTGTCAATTTTGTAAAATTTCACTAATTATTCGTTTACAAATATAAAAAGTTTCAGTAATAAAACTGTATTCTAATGATAACATACTTGAAATAAAAAAATAAATTTGAGAGATGAAAGTTAATTTAAAAAAAATTAATTTATGACTAAATTGAAGCATTCATAAACTTGAAGGAACAAAATGACCATTCTATTTTTTTTTTCTTTGTCATTAATTACAAATGAATTTACCTAAAATATTTTCGAAATTTGCAGCTTAACTTATCAAGCTCGTAATTATTAACTGAATTTTTATTTATTCACTTAATTGATGTAAAATTTTACATGCTGCATCAATTATTATAATTTTTTCAAAAATCACCTCTGTTAATTTGTCAAAACTGTTTAGACAACTCTCCTGAGAATTACTCAATTTATTCTTCTTGAAAACGTATATGTTATTTGTAATTTATTTTCTTAAATTCTTTTAAGTAAATTACATATACCTTCTTTATCACAGTAGTTATATATTTTATTTAATTTTAATTTTTTAACTAAATTTACAATATACGAAAATGACAGGCATGTGTTGTCTTTACCAGAATGACAGAAAATGTTGATGTTATTTTCTGTTGCCACATCACATTCGGCTCATGAACACACTTGTAGGGTGTCATGTTATTTAGTTTTTTTTTTTTTTTTTTTTTTT
>Ga0099824_1004775_pt1 | contig 19386 bp, 14 predicted proteins | sample SiratrowhiteBW_FD_76837 | JGI IMG/M metagenome (GOLD analysis project Ga0099824, IMG submission 76837) | Root nodule microbial communities of legume samples collected from California, USA - Siratro white BW | ecosystem: Host-associated > Plants > Roots > Nodule | place: USA: California... | reverse complement strand
ACACACGTATTATTATTTTTTTTTTTATCTTCAACTTTTCATAAGTTTTTATCTTGATGTTCATCTTTTTCAAAATCTTGATGTTCATCTTTTTCAAAATCTAACCATACTTTACATCAGAGTTAAATATCTCTTTTATTTAAACAACTCTCTTATTTCATCATGTTTCAAACAACATAAGATTTTATTTATTTTAACTATTTTTTATTTTTATTTTTTCTTTATATTTTTATCATCATTAGAAATAGTTAAGAAAAGTAATTATTTTAGTTTTGTTAACCTCATACTAAATTTTAGTTTATATTTAAATACTTTGTTTTAGAGATTTAGATTTTGAGTGATTATCTTATTTGAGTTGAAATTTTCTTTAAAATCAAGAATTTCAAGTAAGATAATATATATAAACTTAAGATAGATGATTTAGATATTAATATGATTGGTCACAAAATTTTAGTTTCTATACAAAGATTATATTTTGTTTAAAAATTATTCAAGTATTATATTGAAATGAGTGAAAGATGATGCTTGCTTAATTCTTTTATTATATTGATAATTTTGAATGTATTTGAAATAATATTTGTTAAAATGATTTTTGATAAAACTTTAAAAATAAGTTTGTTTTATTGTATTAGGTTAATTTTTTAATATTTTCATTAAAATAGGTCAAATTATCGCTTAAGTGAAACATTATAACTCAATCCTACTTTCTATTGTGTTTCTATTAAATGAAGAATTTTTTCTCAATTAAAAATAATACTAAAAATCAACCTTTTGTGTTAAATTTTTGCTCAAACAAAAATATTTAATTATTCTATACGTTTTTGTTTAAATAAATTATATGGTATGCTATATATATATATGGTCTTTAAAGTTTTTGTATATTGGTGTCAGATGGAATTGAATTGATTTTGAATTCCTAATAAAAAAGTTTCCTTTTATTGGTATTTTTTTATATTGAAATTTTATTTCAATAAACGTTATGCTATGATTATAATATATATATATATATATATAGAGAGAGAGAGATAGATAGATAGATAGAGAGGCTTTGTACAAATCCCTATATGCTACAGGAGACATTTATCATCTAATTTGATAATTTATCAACTTTTAATTTAATAACTAAACTTAACAACTTTTTACCACTAATTTCCTAATTTATCAACTTTTAATTTAATAACTAAACTTAACAACTTTTTACCACTAATTTCCAAGCCTCTTTCCAGCTAATCGTTTTAACTTAGTTTTATAAATACCAAAATGATTTATCTTTTTAATTAATTAAATATTATATGTTTAACCAGTATACATTATTAAAAAAAGGGTTTAATACTCAAATTTAATTGTATGATGTTTAACCTTTCTAATTTTGATATAAAACAATTGATTTTTTTTAAATTTTAATTGATGATTAAAATTTTTGTAGCTGTATATTTATTTTGAATTAAAGAGAAAAAGATATCACATTAATAAGATTTAACTTTATAAGAATACTAATAGTACAATAAAATATTTACATACCTATTTAGAAGAATGTTCACACGATCCAAAAACGCTCCACCATGCAAGAGCTACAAAAAGGCATAGAAAAATGAAATATAATTTTTTATTTTTCAGAAAGGAAAGGCATTTTAATCCGAAAACATTTTTTAATTTGTGTACATTTATCTTAAAAAAGTTATTGCATATATATATATATATATATATATATATAGATGGGATAGAGCATGTAAAATTATGAGTTAACATTTTTAGTATCCAAATAATATGTTTGGTAAAATATTTTATCTATACTATAGATAAAATTCTAATAAAATTATTTTATTTATGTTTAATAATGTTTTTATTCATGGTTTCATAACTTTTTGAGCTAGTTAATCAACTAATTCCACCAAATATTTATAATTTAATTTTTCAGTTTTCAACTTTCATCTAATTTTTCAATTTTTAACTTCTTCATAGCAATTTTTACTAGTTAGCATTCTTGTCCTATGATTTAAAAACATGTTTTTTTTTTTTTATTTTATTTTGAGTTTGATGGATGTAGTTACACCATTGAAGTCATTTCATGGTGGCACTTTTAGGGTTTCAAAGGGACCATGATAATGCAGAGATATTTTTCTTCAGACAAGAAAAAGGTAGACATTACTATTATTATTTTCTGAATTTTTTGGAGGCATTTGGATCGTCCATTTCTAAGTAATGTCACCACCCTTCACGTGCATGGGTCCTCTCTATTCAAGAAAAAGTTTATGGAACTTCAATTTCGCACGTCCATTTGTAAGAATATAAGACATCCATCTATATAAAAATATATATTACTCATGACATTCATTTTAATGTTAATAATTTCTTTTTAAAAGTATATATTTTAAATTCAAATTCTATTTTGACTTTAAGCTAATGATGTTAAAATGGTATAGAGGAGTTATGTTTGTAGGGTTGTTAATTTTTCTTTTACATTATTTGAAATTAAATTGTTTCCCAAAAAAAATGTACTTCTATCCTTTTGGATTTTCATTTTAAAAGTGCATTCTTTTGATCTTTTATGTTAATTTTTATTTAATTATTTTTTACTGTATAACCAAATAGATAGGAATATGGATGAATTTGTTTCTCTTTGTAACGTGGGTTTATTTGAATATACTCATTCATAAAATTCTTAAAGCCGTCGAATTTACAATTTCTTTCTATATAACATAACAATAAATTAATCTCTTAAAAAGTGCATGATTCAATATTATATTTACACACACAGATACTTCGATTTTTACAAAATTTAATATAATTAACAGTGAGTATATATACAATTTATTTAAAAATTAATATTTAAATAATAAAATTTATATATCACTATATAAGGAGGATATATTATCTCGTAATTTCATTTAGTGTCATTTTTAATCAGACAATTTTTAATTTTAATAAATAAAAATGTATTTATTTATTTATTTATAAAATAAATAATTAAATAACTTCTTTTTATTTAATATAACTAAATAACTTTTCTTTCCAAAAATAATGATTATATAATGTTTTAATACTATTTTACAAACTTATATATATTAACTTGTATTATTTTTTAATTAATTATTCATAATAAAAAGAATAAAATTATTAAAAATTATAAAATTGTATGTATTTTAGTATGATATAAAAATAAATACAAATTCACTTTAGATATTTAAAACATGCTAAAACTTTATAAAGTGTACGTGTGGAATCAAATTAGAAGGATAATCAATATTGGTAAAGATATAAGTCACTTGAAGTAAGTTTTGTTTTCAATAACCTTTTAAAGCTTATCTTACAATGCAAATCAATATGTAAAAGAAACACACATGATACTTATCGACATGGAGTTCATAATCAAAACTTAAATTACTTCCCATTAAATATGATAAGCAACTTATAAATTCATAATTAACATACTAAAGTTCTCCCTTGAAAAAAAAACTGCCACAAATATGTGTAAAATATCGAAGCTAAAAAGTGGCGTGGGGAAAGACTAAATAGCTTGCTAAGAAAAAAATAATATGTACAAGGATCAATTGGTCCATGGAAGAAATTCTCTACTCCAATTAAACATTTCAAACTCTTGTGCTAAATAGGTAAAATTTAAAGTATTCAAGTGTTATCATTAATAGTTGCATCAATGACTAATATCTCTTTGTCATAAAGAAAAACATGCTTATGTGAGTTTTAAAGGAGATTTGCTAGAAAAAAATCAAGAGGGTGATTATCTTATATGAGTACTTTTTTTTTCTAATGCCAGCTCTAGAAACATTTGATTCCATGATGGAACATATCTTGTTGAAATTTATGGTAGATAAGAACTTGTGTATAGTCAATGTAGCTTGTAAGTTTGAAATATATATTTTAATAAAAATATTAAGGGTGCATAAAATTTGTTCAACTATTAAACAAATTCTTAATAACAAGACAACTTGAGCAATTTTCTTTAACTACCTTAACTATTTTGAAAAAGGACATTATATATTAAAAACACTTATATGACCTACATATTTTATAGTAGGAATTAAACACATGTTAAATGGTTGATAATAATTCTCACACCAAATTTAACCAACTAAACTAAATCCTTTTAATCTATATAACAAAGATATTCATTATATATATGAGTTCATATATTTTTAAATGTTTAATATCAATAGTAGTTAGCACCATGGTTTTAATGTATGGGATAGTGTTAGTGTATGTTTAGAAACTATATAATTGAGAGATTGTCGGTGCCGTTATTGATTGTGCATATAATTATAGAATTATAGAGATAGATTATTTACGTAATATTGTTAGAATTGCAGGAAAACATAATCAGGAAATTTAGACAACTGCAGTATTGGGAAGAATACCAGCAGCGGGTATATTATCTCTGACTACAATTGATCAGACTATGTGAAGTATATTATATTAGAGTATAAGAAAATTATAAGGATACGTAGTTTTATATCCTTTGTATATATTATCTTCAACAAATTTTCTTTAATAGCTACTTAGGTCTTTCTAATGACAATGATCTACATCCATGACAATATATATATATATGTGTGAAAATAGTGAATAATATTGTTAATATACTTTAATATTGTTAAAATGGTGAAAATGTTTTAAAAAGTTTTGGTGACTACTATTTAAGTAGAATTTGTTCTTATATAATAAATTTATGTTTTCAATATTTCAATATATAGAAAATGGATTGGATGTATGATAGATGCTATAGTAATAGACGAGGTTTGAAAGAAAGTTTTGTAAATGAGATTGAAGAGTTTGTCATTAAAGTCTGTGAACAACAAACTTGAATGAAAGGTAAAAAAGATGTCCACGCAATAAATGTCATTGTAGACATGTTTTTCCAATTGAAGTGATTAAGCTTCATCTTTACAAAAAAAAAATGATTTTATGTCTAACTACTATGTTTGGATTGATCATGGGGAAGAACTAGCACATCTTAATCTTAATGACAATTGCATGGGTCGTTCAAGTAGTGTTCCAGATGTGCTTGAAGGTGAAGATGAACATTTTATGAAAATGAATGACATAGTGTTTGATGCTCTTAGACAACATGTAAGTATAATATTGTTTTGTTATTTATTTTAATATAATATGTACTTTATAAGTGATTTGATTTATATTTTTTTTAATAATAGGAGGAATTCGAGAACAAGTTTTCTCAAGCTAGATCAGATTGCATCTTGTGGTGGAGTATCAGAATCATCCCCTATAGATCCTGTAGAGGAAGAAAAAAATAAAGAATGAAACTTGGGTTCTCGCTGCAAGAGGAAAATCTACCAAAGTCGCATCTATTGTATTGGTCAGCTTCCAACTATGTAGATAAGCTCATATACCACAAATCTTCAAGTCTACTTCTGATTCACAAGATTTTGTCGAACTAAAACAAGTTCAGACTTATAAGGAGTCAAATGAAAGACTAATTGAGTCTAATGAAAGACTAAGTTAGCCGGTACAATATTATCCAAACATTACTTCTACCAGATACACGAACCGTATTTCAACAAGAACAAGAGCAACATCAATCATCACAACATGAACGGAGATTACAAAAGAACAATGAAGACCAAAATCAAGATCAAAACAAAGATGAACATCCTCGCTACTCTAATCATTAGGCAAACAATTTTCATTTGAAACTTTTGCACTGTTAGTATTTGATTAATATTTGTTTTCAGAATGTGATGTGGATTATATGTTGTTGGACTGTTATATATGTATTATCACTACTTTTTTATATTATATGTGGATTATCACTTCAGTTTAAATTTAAATATACTATCATTTAGGAATATGTGGATGCTCTTAGACTTTTATTTTAGATTATGCCTTCTAGGACAATAAATAAATTTAGAATATTTGCAAAATATTTTTTTTAGAACAAAAATTATTTACATATAAAATTACATACGAATAGGTTATCTATGGACTTACATACGTGTTACCTACGAATAGGTCATCTATGGACTTACATACGTGTTACCTACAAATTTACCTGCGAATTTGAAAATTCTAAAAATGAATATTATGACCTTACATAAGGAATTTTTTGTATATAATTTATCTACGAAATATTTTGTATGTAATCCGTAGATAAATTACATTAGGAAAAATTCCATATGTAGTGTGCATTATAATTATCTACGACATTTGATAAGTACCAATTTTGAGTGTTTTTATACATGAGAAATATTGAGTACTTGTGGGTTTAAGTGTTATTTATTTAAAATAGTAATTACTCCTAATTTTAGATTTTTTGGATTTAAATTTATATTTTGAGTCCTGAGTTAAAGGAAATCATTTAATCTCACTTATTGTGAAATTTCAGGTATAAAAGAATGAAGAAAATGATAGATTGGAAGATTCATGAAGAAAAGAAATAAAAAGTTTAAAATAGAAAAAAACCCAAGAGAAAAGTCACTTAACCTAGGTCCAAAACCAAGTTTAAAAGGAGATTTTTAGGGTTTTGGGAGGCAAGACCTAAAGAACGGAGGAGATGACTCGAATCAAGATTCTCTTCTTTTCTTGCAATCTTTCTTTCATTGGTTTGTAATGGCTACCATGGGTAGCTAAATCTTCATATCTTGGGATTGAATTAATCTTTTCGAAACTCATTTGTATTTTGGGATCTTGATTTATAATATTCAGTTTCTATTCAGATTTGGTATTTCCATCTCATTCTTCATGCTTGATTTTATATTATCTATAGAATATTGTTTTTAATTCTTGAAAGTTACTGGAAAGTGGTTTTGAGTTTATAACCTAGAGGAAAATACGATGTAATTTGGGATTCCAGGAATAGGTTTCGATTTACTGAATGCAATACATCGTTTCTTAATGCTGTGATTAGATAGCCGATGGATCCGCATCTGAGAAGTTTCCTTATGAATCTCATATTTGAGGAATCAATTTGAGTAATTTTTATATGTGCATCAAGTTTGAATAGTCACCGTCATTATATTTCATAATTTACCAAGTTACAAATGAGTGAGATAGATGAGTTCAATCCTAAGATGTTCCCCAATTGTTTCAGAATATTTTTACTGCTTATTAACTTTATTCTTAAGTTGCATGTTCGTAGTACTTGTTAGTCAAACCAAACTTCCCAAACTGAATTTGCTTATTGAGTAGTGAAGCTGAAATTCTAAAACAGAATTGTTCCTTAAGGAATCGACATTTTTACTCAACTCACTATATTACTTGTGATTTGGTACACTTGCCGAATAAAGTCTTAACAACATTACATACGGATTATTTTGTAGATAAATTATATACATCACCTTTACATATAAATCTTTTTTCGTATATAAAAAGTCAATAATTACTATTTACATACAAAATTTTGATATTATCTACGGATTGTTTTCATAAATAAAATTGATTCTTTTTAATGCATTATTTTCCCTAGTTCCTTTAAAAATATTAAAATATTAAATTTATTTTAATTTTTATTAAATATTTTTATAAAATACTAAGATTACCAGATTCTAGGATATTACATTTTGTTCATCTTTTTGTCCCCATACGAGAAATTAGGAAAAAATCCTAAAGGAACTTATTAATCTACAGTATATTTTATAGATAACAAGTAAGAAAACATAGAGGTTTTCAAAATCCAATCGATTTTAAAAATAATAAAAAATAAAAAACCGATCAAGATTTTTTTTAATTAACTAGGATTTCAATTGATAAGTTTAGTTAGTATAAGATAAAAATAAAAAAAATTAATTAAATCAAATTAAATTATTTACTATATTTAAATATAACGTTATGTCTATAATTAACTGGCAGCTAAAAAGTATATATATTTATAAGATTTTCTTAAAATACATTAATGTTGAATTGACACTTAAGGTTTCATCCATAGTCATCATATAATACACTTTTTTTTTTTTAAAAATGACAAAATTTAAAGTCCAGAACTTGCAGCAGGTGCTTTAGAGCTTTCTGCCAACATGAACTTTTGGACTTTTATAGACATGACAAAACTAGAGTAGAGATATATTCAAGCCAAATCTTTCTATAGATTTTTATGTTTTAAAAATTTGAATAACATTAATGACAACCAACAATTCAACACAATATTAACCTTGGTAACTTCAGTTATGATTCAATCAACTTCTTTAATACCTTTGAAAATAAATTTTGAACATTGAAAAAAATCTCAAAATAGAAAGATGATTCAATCATTATTCATACACTTCCATCATTTTTTACTAGCCATTTGATCATTACATTGTACCAAATGAAGAGCATAACAAAAAGATTTCTCAAATTAGAGTGGTTTCATTATATTTTACTTATAATATATTTATATTTGTTTAACAATTTTATAATAACAAGATTGAAAAAATCAATTCAAACTTATTCAATTTAGATTATATATTAAATTAAAATTGACTTATATCTAATTTTTTTATCTTTAATTTAAGTGATTATTTCTAACCAACACGAAAGTTATAGTTGTATCTATACCGCATTATTCAGACAAAAGTTCACAAACTACTCATTTAATTTATAGCCTTCACATATATTAAGTTTGAAATTTTTTTACTTATAAACTTTTAATGCATATTTTCTTTATTTTTGGTCCTTACAATCCAGGTTAAATAATCTTTAGTGTTATACAATTGTCTTATACAATTTTCTAAAATGTTAAAAAAAAGTTTCCAACATTATTATTTTGAGATCAAAGTGAAGTGAAGTTGTGAGAGGATATTTTTGTAAAGATTGAAATTTAAGAAAGTGCATGTTTGCCATTCAAATTTACTGAATGTATTTTTTTTGTGTTTTTATCTTTTACATGTCTCTTTGCGTCTTGATTTTTATTCATGTCTCGTCTAAGTTTCTCTATATATCTCGGTTTATCTCTGCATCTTGCTCTGTCTCTGACTCTCAATTTCTCTTTACATCTTAGTTTCTCTCTGTATCTAATGTGTCTTGTTGTTTGCGTTAAGGTCTTCGTTGGTTGAATTTGTGATTGTGTGACATTGTTGGTTCTATCTTTGTGCTAAGGTCTCTGTCTATGTAGTTATCCATTTTTGTGGGTGGTTCATCTAAGGGGTTAACTTTTTGGTTTGTCGCATCTCTTTGTCTTTTCTAAAAGAAAATGAAAAAGGTTTAGAATTTACTGATGTGGTGAATGAAAAAGATAAAAATCTGGCGTGAGAATGTGGTATTTTGTTACATTTTGAAATACCAAAATAACATCTGCCACCATATGCCATCACTGACAAATAAGTGTAATTTTCATGCAGTTATCAAAAGATCCTTCTCTTAGCATTTTAATAATTGTGAAAAACTCTTTCCATACTAAGTTATATGAATCCACCTATTAAGGAAGTGAATAATTAAAGACAAAGGTTAAGTGAGAAAGCATATAATTGAGAGAGATTACAGTCAAATAACAAAAAATATAACAATAAATAATAAGATAGGAACAATAAAACAAAAATCTCACTTTATTATTATTACTATTAAGACTAAAAATATTTTGAATATTTCAAAAACATTATATAATTTTTTGCACAATTTTGTACAGAACATAGGGGCTCCCTAATGTTTACTTACTGATCTTTTGGCCAACTCACAACAACCTAAAGGACTAAATTCAATCTAATCCAAAATGCATTTCTTTTATGAATTCTTAATAAGTTAAGTGTTAATGTAAGAATTGAATTGATACTAAATGTATTTTTATGGATATGTGTAAGTTTTAGAAAACAGGTGCTATATGTGAAAATGAAATCCGTTAAAAATACAACCTATGAAAGTTGTTTCAAAATACACAAGTTATATGAACAATGTACAAATCTATAGTAGTTTAATCAGATGCTCAATTGGTGTACTCCATTCTACTGGAACAATTACTTTAAAAGCAAATTCAATGTTTCAAATAGTTATTTTCTAAATACTGCACTCTATTTTTATCTTAAATTTATTTTAAGAATAATTTTTTACATGATCTAATAATAACATGACATGAACTAAACGTGAGAATAGGTCAAACGATTATTAGAGGCTTGTAGCACAACTCGTGAATTGTCTACATTAACGTGACCTTATATTGAAAAGTTTGTCAAGTTGATAAACTGAAATGTTTATATAATAATAATATTTATGTTTTTTTACACACATTACATATTATATAATATTGAATAAATAATAAAGTTATTATTATTAATTATTATTGTTGCTGATGTTATTATGGTTTTCTTAAGTTAGTTAGAAAAAAGTAAAACACTGATGGTTACTGCACTTGCATCGGAATCATCGAAAGTACAGTTGTAAAATGTGAACCAAACAAAGGTTTTTGAATTCTCCTATGCATTCATTCTCTTTGCACCATTTTACCCTTTTCGTGTGTCTTCTCATATTTCTCCTCACGCCCCCATCTTCGGTCTCATCGCCTCTTGCCCCCATCTTTGGTTTCATCGCCTCTTGCCTTATATTCTCACCCTTCTTCGCAGATCACACACCCTAGACAAAGGAAAGTCTGGTTTTTGGTTCGTGGGGTGGTTTTGAAATGGCCTCATTCTCCGTCCCCTGCCCCAAGTGCCCTTCTACTTCTTCTCCCTCTGTTGGGTTCAAACCCCAACTGGTTCCATTTCAAAGGTTCAGCTTGAACCCTTCTCTGTCATTCAGATCTTTGCCTGCTGAATCTGCATCATCTAGGATTCAGGTATGAATTTTCACATCTATATACCTATACTATATATCTATATCTATCTATGAAAGAGATAGGCAGAGAATTCTTTTGTCTTTGTTGTGATTGAGAGGTTTTGAGCATCTAAGGTGTCTTAAGGATGACACATTACATTATGTTATAAATCAACAAAACAGTGTATTTATTCTCTTTGTTGCTTAGTGTAAATGTTTTGTTTGATTCTTTTATTTTAGTTATGGATGGAGAAATGGTACCTATATCAATGATTTAAGGATGACACATTATGTAATCCACAAAAAGCATAGTATTTCTTCTCTGACCGTGTTAATGTTTTGTTCAATTCATTTTAGTTTTAAATCAAGGAAGGATACCTTTATCAATGATTTAAGGGTGACACATTATGTAATCCACAAAAAATTATGTATTCTCTGATTATTTTGGTACTGTTAATATTTTGCTCAATTGATTTATTTTAGTGATAAAGACTATATGACACCTTAGTCAATGATTTTCCTTAAGGTTTCTGAATGTTCATGAAAGAATGAGCATGTTGAATTAGCATGAACAGCCAAAGTTAAGACAATACAATTACAAAAACACATAGCACTTTGTTAGACACAATTTTGTTGAAGGTGATCAATGTTTTGTGAACAGTATTTACAGTAATATACAATATTTTATATCTTAAAGCAGGTAAATATTAATAGTTTATGATGTCTGTTAATTTTTTTATTATTCTGACATTATTCCTTTCATCGTTGATTTTACAACTGAAGTTTTTTCAGCATGTTATCACTTGTACAAACATGTTCAGTGTTGTTGATGACTCTGAAGCACAACTGCAACTAAAATGCATTCAAATTGTTGTGCTTGTTATGTTGGCCTATCTGCCATTAGTTTTCAATGTGATTAAAATTGGAGAAATTATAAATTGTCAACTGAAACACTTTCAGTTTGTAGATGGTGTATGATTCACTGAATAAATACAAATTTGTCAAAAGCTTCACAGATATAGTTTCCTTTCATTGATTGAATGATTCATTATTCTATTGTTATTTGTTGTTTTTTGCAGTGTTCTGACAGGAAGAAATTTTCTGTTCTGAAGGTCAGTTTACACTGAGTCCTTTGTTTTCTTTGTTTTAGTTAACATGAGTTTTATCATGAATTAAATTTGATCCTCCTTTTCAAATGTGTTCTTGGTTATATTCAGAAAATTTTACCATAAGCCACCTTGCTTTGTATATTGTAGGCTGCTAAAGTTGAAAATTCTAATTCTAATTCTGCCCCTGTAACGGCCAAAGAACCTAATGTTGCTTCATCAAAAGAAAAAGAAGTGCTTAATGGAAAACAATCTGGTGGCACTATTGCAGATGAAGCTTCAGTTAGTGCATTCATGTCTCAAGTTGCAGACCTTGTAAAGTAAGATTTAGCAGCTTCATTTTGCATGCAATCACCTATTCTTTTGTATTTATCATGTCTATTGTTAGGGTATGCATTATTTCCATGGATTTCATTTAATACCATTTCGATGGCTAGAGTTGTTGATTCAAAAGATATTGTGGAACTTCAACTTAAGCAATCAGACTGTGAGCTCGTGATAAGAAAGAAAGAAGCATTGCAGACTCCACCAGCACCAGCAGCACCAACTCCTATGCACTATGCCGCATTCCCACAACCGGCACCAGCACCGGCACCAGTAGCTGCTCCTGCTAGCTCCTCGTCTTCAAAAACAGCACCTGCCTTGCCTGCTCCTGCAAAGGCAAGCTCATCTTCTCACCCACCTATGAAAAGTCCGATAGCAGGAACTTTCTACAGGTCTCCAGCACCTGGTGAACCTCCATTTGTCAAGGTTTGTTGACATACACAATTTAAGTACCACTCTCTTTATTTTCTATTGAGGTGTCAATTTGCAACTTTTCTTTATCTTAATTTTTGTAGAAATTGAAAAACTAGGATCTTTGTAAGATCATGAAGACCTGAATTTATACCGGTATCATAAATTTGTTTATCTTGGATACAACCATCTATAGGATAATTTATGAAACTAATTATTGCCATGTTTACTAAGTTGATCAATGAAGAGACCAACTGTTTTGCTGTTGCTTCAGGTGGGCGATAAAGTGAAGACAGGTCAGACTCTTTGCATTATCGAGGCTATGAAACTGATGAATGAAATTGAGGTATGTGTATTTCTTTTCCTATTTCTTATGGTATATTTTTGCATTTCTTTTCTTCTCTTTTTACTATGTTGTTTACTTTATGTTTTCCCATATACTTGGTATATTGGTTCCATTCCATTCTATAGATTATCCTTCCATATATAGTACTATACAGAAATCTGTGCTACAAAAATGTGGCAGTTAACAAATCTATAAGCGCTGACCTGATAGAGCTGCTCAAATCTGTTTCTGTTTTGTCACCTGTTTCAGCTGCATTAACAGTTAACACAACTAATCATATGAAAAATCCTAATTTAATACCATTATTTTTATTATCTAAAAGTCTTTTGATTGAATATCATAGGACTTTTTTATGTATTAAGATACTCTCCTCTTTATTTTAAACAGGAGAGGTCCTATTTAATAAATCCTAACAATTCATTAAGCTTATTACTTAATCTATCTTTGAGATAAAAGTCAACTAAAACACCTCTAAGAGCCTACTGGATTCACATTTTCCACTGTAATATATACGATTCTCCTTCAGAACCAGGTTCAATTAGCCAGAAACCAGATCCTCTAATTTATTGCTTATCTTCACTACTTGGTGGCAGGCTGAGCAGTCAGGAACAATAACTGAGATATTGATTGAGGATGCCGCATCAGTCAGTTTAGACACGGTATTTTCTCTCTACCTTTTGTGTATGACGTGCATCTTTGTCTAGAAGCTACATGATTCATTTCTCTAACTCATATACTTTGTTTTTCATGCAGCCTCTTTTTGTAATAGTTCCATGAGTACCAGGAGGGACCTTGCTTCGAAGATCAAGTGAAATCTCCCTTGTTGGATAGCATGGTATTGGATGACTTCCATTTTCTGTTCAGAAATTACATGACTGATAATGTTTCTCATTTGAGAAATCCTTGCCTTCTTTAGCCCCCACCTCTCCACTTAATCTGTTCAGATGTTTTGGACATAAAAACTCCAGCATATCAGAATCAATATTGGACATTTAGTTCTATGCAGTTTTGACATTTGTCGTATTATTAATGTTTTCTTTCTTCTTGATGGAACCCTCTTTCATGTTGTATAAATCTGCTGGATGGATTTTGTGTTGTTCACAGTAATTTGTTTTACATCTTTCTTTGGTCACACAGATAATTTATATTCAAAACAAGGCTCATTCTTCCTACACCCTTTTGAATTTAGAAAAGGCCATGAGTTCACAATTTTAAAACTCCACAAAAACCAATGTTCTTTTTGCTACCAAAACCCACGAACTTCAGAATTATCGACTGGTTTTTTATTACCAACCCTTTTAGTTTGGACGAGATTAATCAGAGAGTATTACCAGTGTTGATATGTTTAATCCTAACTTGCAAGAAAGCGGAGATCTTGAATGATATTTCAAGAGGATTATTGATGAGTATCTCCGCCACCTTTTGGTTCTGAAAAAGCATGTGCAACTTTTACAAGTGACTTATGAAGCGCATTGTAAACAAATACATATTTTTAGTTATGTTCTTAGAAAGACATGATTTTTTAACTTTGAAATGAATTGATGTACGATTCTAAAGCGTACTTCAATTTTTTGGAGCCTCTGATTTGAAAATAACATTTGATTTTGACTATACAACCTCGTAAATAGAGAAAGTTTCTTATTTTATAACAATGTTGTCATACCCTGAAGTTAACGGATAAAAGAAAAAAGTGCTCTATATTTATAGGCACTAAGGGGCGTGAAAACCGAAGTGCCACAACATCTCAACCATTAGATTGGATCCAACCAAACATGGTTTCACACCCATTACGTCATCAACTTTTATTGCACACATATCCCAAGACACTCCTAAAGCATTCTTGACTCTGCGCAACCTTCTACTTACTTGTGTGGGGGTTAATGTAATATAAGGATCCAATAACATTTCTACAAAAAAATAAAATTCTCTTCTTGATTCATTGTATTAGACTTGAGCTTGAGGCCAATGTATTGTACGATCTCGTAAACCGAAAATGTTTTGGCTAATGCATGGTACAAACTTAAATCAAGGTGCAAACCAGGCAAGGACGAGACGAGAAGTGTCAGGATCTCACAGAAATACCAGACAAGACCAAGAATGTTTCAACGCAATCATATATAATGTTTATATAGCGAAACAAATGATAATACACATTTTGTTGGATCACCATTTACTATTAAGTTAAAAGTTATAGCTGAGAATGCAACTATGATAATTAAGTGTGTAATAATTTAAGTGGATAATTAATGTCACTTGCAACAAAATCTTTTCTGAATATTAGAAGTGAAGCATCTTTTCAATATTTTTTTTCTCGTGAAATTAAATGTTTTCTTCACATACTTCTATACTTTGTTATTATTCTTGATTGTGATATGACTTATTTGTTGAACTTTGGACAGATTGAATTAACAAGTCAACAAGTATAAATGAGAAATTGATGTGAATTTTAAAAAATTAAAGAATTGAAAAGGGAACTTTTACAACTTTTTCTTGTTTTCAGCTATTACTGTTCGTTTTTCTTTTATGTAATTCAGCTATAGAACAAAGATAACCGTATGATTTTTGGACGAAGTATTTAGAATACTTAGTGAGTCGATCACGAATGATGTAGGACTAATTTCTAATTGTTATGACTAGCCTTTGATGAACTAAAGAGAAAAAGTTTAAATAATGAAATGTGAACATTTTTCTGACGAATGTGATTATTATCTAAACGCAATCATGGCATCTAAAACTTGAATAAAGTATTTATTTTCAAAAACCTTGGATATCATCAGAATGCATCACTACCATAGAATTTGTGTCTTCATAGAAACTTTTTTTCTTATACCAAAATCCATGTGCTTCTAAACATGTTCAACACTACATTTGACCCAACTATGATCTTTGCTTGATGGTTTCCTCTAACATCACATAAATACAACTGAGTTGTAGTGATTTTTCACAGGATGGGATGTTAACAAGCTTTGCACGTCTAGTTCTCTGATCAACTTCCACTCTTAGACCAAGTGCATCAATTTCAGGCACATTAGCAGATCCTTGAATCTCCAATTCAGCAACTAACTTTTGGTTTTCATCATTGCCCTCCAACATATTCCTCACAGACCATATCCCCCATTCCCTCAGGAAAGGATTGTCTTCGTCAGTCACACACTGCTGCAATAGCAGTAGAACTCCATTCCTATCTCGTATTTCATCTTGTGCATGCTTCCTTCTATAAACACAATTGCCAATTAGCGCAACTATGTCTCGTCTGAAGCCCTTGTAAGGGCACGGTTTTGAGTAACAACTAGCACTATCCTGATTCTCAATTTGTTTGAGCCCTTTCCTGATTATTGCTGGAGGTTCAAGGGCACCAAGCAAAGACAAAAGCAATTCTATTAGGCCAGATGATAACAGCACATCAACAACATCTTTTGTATTACCTCTAATACCATCTTGAGCACAAATGTCTCTCAATATGGTAAGAGAGTAGCCAAGAACATCAACCCCAGCAAAGCCACTAGGAAGACCAGACTTCCCTCTTGTTGCATGTTCAAGAACCCCAATAGACTTCTTGAATATTCCAAAAACAAACAACGCAACATCCTTTGAAACAGTGACATCTCCAAGCCGCTCATTCAAGATTTCTGATAGGATTTGCAGAAGAAAGGCTTGTTCAAATGAAAACTGACCATTTTTTGACTCAATAACTTCACCCTTAGGAACATCTACAACTTGCAATCTGGAAAACAACACAGGCAATTGAGATTCTTCAAGGAATATTCTTGAAAGGAGCAACTTCAACCAATCCTCACGAAAACTAGCTGGTTCAGGAGAAACCAATGGATAAGGAAAAAGCCCCACAAAAAAAAAAATGAAAAAGGATCAGTTTTACAACTAAAAAAACATCACAATCCCCATATGGCACTCATGAAGCATGTAAAAAACAGAAAAGTATACAAGCAACATGTTGCAGCCAGAACAAAAGCAATGTCCAACAAAATGAAGTCTTCAACTACACAGATTATACCAAACGCCATTGTGTTTTTGTCAAAAAGACTATTCAAATCAATGAAAAGAATTGCAAGCAAAAAAGGAATGATCAATTGAAAAAGGATCATATAAATTAAACAAAATCAGTGCTACAACTCAAACACACTCACAACCCCAGATGACAGGACAACATACAGCTAACTAACTCACCAGAAGAAGTTGTTCTCACTATTTCTGCCATTACAGGCCAGCCATCATCACTGGACAACTTTCTAAACCATTCAGGATTTCCATCACAACATGTATAAATCACCATACACAATGGGTCACAAGTCTCCTTAGTGCCAACTCTAGCAAGTGATGCAAACCCAATAGGATATAGCTCTTCCCAAATAGCACGTTGATGTTGTTTCCCCCAAAGAAACATTTGCCAGAACCTCCAGACCCCACCGAACCAATCCATGATCAGGGCCTGAAGAGCCAGCCTCTGACCTCAGAACACTCCAAACAACTGCTACGCCATTAAGCTCAATAAATAAGACCTGGTTTGCAGCTTCTCCAGCACACAAGTTTCTGAGGAGCTTAAAACATAGAGAGAGGGTTCGACTATGGTGATATGAAGCTTCAGCAAGTGACTGGACTATGTAAAGTACTGCAGGTAGAATCCTTTTATAAGCCAATTCCAAACGCCCAGAATCGGATTTGGCATTCTGAATGAGAATCTCTAAGGACTTCTCCAAGTTAGAAGAGTTGGAAGCTTGAAAGAGTAACTGAAGCTCCATTGATATGGGGTGCTCCAAAAAAGCTGTATCACCCATTGCTTGACTGAAGAAAAAATAAAAAAACAGGAAAAATGTGAAATTTCTAAATCAAAATTTGATTTTGATGGAACATTCAACCACCCCACAATCTAATTGGTTCAAGTTGCAGCAGAGCACACAAAATTGCAAGAAAAAGAAAAAAAAAATAATAGATGGAATGTGGTTGAAATTGGCAGGGTTGATCACCCACATTGCTATCCAACACAGAATTAAAGGCTTTAAGCAATTTAGAACGCAAAAGGGTACCTAAAGAACACAAGACGAACTGCAACGGTGGCGTCCAAGCTCAACGACGAGGTGCAATTGAATTGGGGTTAGGGTTTTAAGTTACAACAACGAGGATACAATTTCATGGTTCAGTAGGAGTTTCTGTTCTCTGCTCCATTTCATTTGATGGAATTATTGAAATTAAAGAGTTAGACAAAGTACAATCCATATGAAAATGAATTGAGTTAAAGTGTATAAAATACAAGGTTATATTACTTATTTATACTAATGATCAAATTTAGTGTTAGTATAATATTTTCGGGAATTGTTAAGGCAAATGCTATCTAGTGATGAAAAAATATATTGAAAACAAAATAATATTTAATTATTTTTTTTTTCAATTGTTCTTAACCAGAAGGTACTTGCTCCTAGGACCTTATTCTAAATTTTCTTACAATATACTCATAAATCACACAACATTATTTAACATGAGATTCCTGTTAAAGCTTCCCATGTTGGGAGGTTTCACATCATTTGCCTCAATTCTGCAAGTGTTGTTTATGTATTTGTTAGAAAACTTAACTAAATGTGAATTGGTTTTAAGATAAAATCTTATATTATATCAAAAAGCAATACTTTAACTTGGTAAATCAACTTGTCGCAACCGGGATCACGACGGACAATCGGGCAATCACAAACTTATTTTTTTTTAAAATGTTTAAATTGATAATGGAGTCGTTACTGTAGCTTTTTATGGGAAAATTATAGAAAAATCAAAAATAAAAAATGTCTACGAACCAGATTCAAGATTCGGAAGTCGGTTACGTGTGGAAAAGGTATTAGCATCCCACAACGCCCGTCCTAAGACGGTACCTTTAATTAAATGAATAAAAACAAGTGTAGTTCTACAAAATGTTATTTTTCCCCAAAAATAATAATTACAGCAACTAAAAAATGAATATATATTTACAAAAAATGCAGTTTAGGAATGAACAATAAACAAAACAAATAATAACAGAGACAAATTTTTATTTTTTATTTTTTTTTAATCCGACAAGGATTGAACCTTGGTCCTACGTATTTCAAAAGGAAAATCAGGGATCACGTAGTTCTAACTAATTTTAAAAGTTGATTGATGATAGTTTGATATTTTTTTATTTTTTCGAAATTTCATTTAATCTTGTTTTTCTGAAAAAAAAGTTTATATTTGTTTATTGTTAAAATTTTATTAAAACTGTTAATTAAATGTCTTTTTTTATTTTTTTGAAAATATTATATATATTTTTAAATTATTTTTTTAAATTATTTTAAATCTAATATTTTATTTTTAAAAGTTTATGTAAAAAAAAAAGGTTTTTTTATTCTTTTCCTAACTTACTCTTATTTTGTTATTAAAAAAACATATACAACATAAAAACAGTAGAATTAATTAAAAATAAACAATGAATCCTAATACCCTAAAAAAAATAAACAATTGAATTACTTTGTTTCTGATTATTTTGGTTTT